>JGI24707J26582_10001428_pt1 | contig 18745 bp, 22 predicted proteins | sample BioPla1DNA1_FD_26582 | JGI IMG/M metagenome (IMG submission 26582)
GAAAAATGGACCCCAGAGAGGTCCATCGACAGGCACTTCTTCCACTAGCGAGGGATGAACAGGCACTCGCCTGGCCTCAGCTCCCCTCCATCCTGCAGGCTGGGATTGGCGGCCAAGATTGCCTCTTCACTGGTGTGGTAGCGCCTAGCCAGCTTCCATACGGTATCGCCGCACTGGGCAAACACAAAGGTCATGGCGGGCGGGTCTTCTGGGGCGGGTTCCACGTCCACCGCCTCCACCACCGCTTCCACTTCCAGGTACTCCAGGACATCCACCTTGTAACGCAGGGTAACCGCGGCTTCTAAGGTCTCCCGGTTGATCAAGTCGGGCCGGGTGGAGACCACCTCCAGGGAGATCCGGGGCTGCATGCCCAGCTCCAGGCCGGGAACGGCCAGGGTCTGTATGAAGGGCAGGGCTTCAGGGAAATAGCCCCTGAAGAGGGGTTTGATATCCTCCTCCGAATGGGCCAGGTAGAAGACCTCCGCATCCAGCACTCCTTCTATGGTTAGTTTATCCTCTTCCACTTCATAATCGGTTAGGTGGGCCGCGGCGCGCAGTGCCAGGATTTCCCGTATGGGCGGCAGATCCTGGGTCAGCTCAACCAGCCCCCGCACCACCGCCTGCTGTTCCTTTTGGCTTACGAAGCTGTCCGCGGCCAGAAGCTCCGTCCTTACCTCTACCAAGCCGCCGGGAGCTGAGATCTCCGTGAGCACCTGCACAGGCTGAAGTTTTTTCGCCAGAAGAACCCCGCCCAGGCCCAATTCCACCCTGACGCTGCGCCCGTCATTGACCACAAAGCCTTCGCAGCCCTTCTCCAAGCGCGCCTCCAGGGCCATGCCAGGTTCAAGTCCGTCCCGCTCGTAGCTGAGCTCAAAAGACAATGCCCCGCTGAAGCTGCGGACTTTCACCGACAGGTTTTCCGTTTCGTAAAGCAGGGTCAAATCCGCCCAGCCCCTAACCTCCAGGCCGCCTTCGCTGAAGATGGGCTCTTCCAGCTTGATCTGGGCGTCCAAGTCCAGGACTGTCCGCACTAGATCATCTTCGTCGGCGGCGAATTCCAGCATGCCCGTGAGCTGCTTAGCTACTGTGAGCTGCACGGGCGGAGATACGGGATTGAGCACAATCCCATCTGTGACCAGCTTCACCGCTTTAGCCAGGTTGGCGCTGCTCACGGCGGTAAACTCCCGCACCTGATCCACCACCGCGGTTATCGCCAGAATCAAGTCCACGTCCACGGAAAACTGTCCCGCGGCCAGCTCCCACTCGCACGCCAGCACTGCCAGTTCAATGCTTACCGTAGAAGCGGGATCCGCTCCGATTACTTCCACATGGGCATCAAAGGGGAGGGCACCAGGCCATTCCACCCGCTTCAGCCCCGCTGGTTCATCTTCTAGTGTTTCAGGCGCATAGACCATGGCAAGATCCACTGCTCCTTGAACATACACCCGGTCCTGGTCTGGGGTGAAGGAATGCACCACGGGGGTGCCTTTCACCCATATGATTCTGCCAATGGGAGCTGCGGTGCTGGGCAGTTCAACCTTTCCTTGGAGGACCGTCTGCAGCGTGTTTTCCCCCACTCGGTTCACCGCGACGATGCGGCTTTCTTTCACACTCAGGCTCATCTCTCTCCCCCTTTTAGCCATGGATCAGCCGGTGGCAAGCTTCGCCCACCAGCTTTCCTTAATATCTATGAGAGCGGCCCGCAAAACATGTCTATTGCCTGGAAATATTCAAAGCAGCGGTGCGGAAGTGGGCGCGCAGAGTCTCCCACAAGCGGGGGTCTTCCATGCCTAGCCAATCCAGAACAACACCGGCCAGGTTGGCGCGGTTGATCAAGGCGCAGAGCTGGGCCAGGGCGGCGTGGTGGGGAAGATACAGTTCATGGCGGAGACCCCGGCTCTGATAGCTGTAGTGGAGCTCGCCCTGTTCCCCCCGCTTCAGGCGCGCTCCCCGGCGCAGCGCCCTGGATAGTGCTGTCTGGTAGGCAAGCTGCGTTTGGACCGGGCTTTCTGGGCCCAGCTCCCACTCCACCGCGTAGACGGGAACATCCAGCAGGATCTTCCAGGAATGGATAGACCCGAGGAGCCTGCGCAGCTGGTCCTGGAGCGCAGGCAGGTTCAAAAGGTGCCCAGGCTGCTCCGCCCGGGGCACCTGGAGCACCACCCGATCCACAAGTTCATTCACCTGCGCATAATCCACACCGCCCCAAATCTTCCAAGGGGGCACCGCTGGGCCCAGTTCCACCCAGAGCATGGCCCGGGAGCCCAGCCCCCTGCGCAGGCGTTTAAGCAGCTTCACGTAGCGGACCCCATCTAGCTGGGCGATCTCCCTCCAGGGCAGGTAAAGGCCGCAAGCGCGGGAGGTCTGCTCCACTGTATCCAGGAAAGACTGAGCCGCGAGCTCCCTGCGCCTAGGTGTTTTTAAGGTGCTGTGGATGCGCACCACATCCCACTCCGGCTCCGCCTGGGGCCGGAGCATACAGGAGAGGTTCTCCGGTGCCAGGGAAGTGTCTGCCAAGACCACTCCCGTGAGGGCCTGCAGAGGTTGCTCAGGTTTCAGGCTGGTGCGGCAGATGCCCCAGACTTCCCGATCAAAAAAGACCAGGCGTTGGCCTGGGTAAATCCCTCCTTTGCCTGCAATGCGCCCAAAGGCCTCGGGGCCCACTCCATACCTGGCTGCAATTTCTTCCAGCGTCTCTTGGGGCTGCACCACATGGACCCGCCTGCGGATGGGCAGATCTTCCTTGAGCACTAAAGCAAAAAAACGCTTGCCCGCAATTCCATCGGCCACCAAACCATGGTCACGCTGGAACTGCCGCACCGCGTCTTTGGTCAAATATCCGTAGTGTTCTTCATCGCCCAAATCGTAACCCTGGAGGCGCAGGAAGGCATGGAGCTCCCGCACATCCGAGCCCCTGTCGCCCAAACGCAGGGTACGTGCCCCTAAGCGCCTGCCCAGCCCCGGCAATTCCTCCACCTCCTCCCTGATTCATATGAAGAAGGCAAAGAAAAAAGCACCGCTACCGGTGCCTGGGACTGTCGTTTTTATTCATTGGCGGCTGAGTACTCTCCGATTATGCAGTCGTCGACAGTCACTTCCACTGTCTTGGTCAGAACATCCGCATAGGTGTAGGACAAACGGTCAAGGGAGTGGGATTCGTCGAGTTTGACCACGAAAATTTTGGGGTAGGTGTTCTCGATGACGCCTTCCGCTTCCACGATCTTCTTTCTTCCCCGGTTGGCCCGCAGTTTCACCCGTTTGCCCACGCAAGATTCTAGATCCAGCCTGATCCGCTGGATGCTATTCACTTCCCCAGCCACCTCCGTCACCGCCTTCTCACATCTTGTCGAACTAATTCTACCACAGTTAGAGGCGGTTGTCAATAAACGAATATTGTACCAATCCTCCGCGCGCGTGTCAAGGGGTAAGTGGTTATTTTGTATAACGGTCTGCCACGGAAGAAGCGCCGTAGGACTCCGGTTTGATCCTGCACAGGAAGCCGGAGCCGTTCACCATGCCCACCACTTCCTTCACCAGGGTTTTCGTGGCGCCGTTGGTGCCCACATCCAGGTGGATTTCCATATCGAACTCATGACCTGAATCGGCGAGTTTTTCGGCCAGGCGGGAAGCCAAACTCAGGCTCAGCGAGGCCTCGAAGAAAATCCTCTGCCTTAAGGAGCGCACGTGATCTTCATAGCTGCGTGTGTAGTAAAAGCGCCCGCCTTTGCCTTTGCGGTGCACGATGAGCGCGGTGACAAAGCAGGTGCCATCCCTGATCTGGGAATCAGTCCCCACAATGAGCCGGTAGCTGTCGTCGGGCATCTCTGCGGCATAGGCCATGACATCGGCAAACACCTGTTCAAATGTGAGCCGTCCTTTGGTGGGACTGATAAAATCCATCTGATCACACTCCCTTCAGCAGTTCTTGGGTGAGCCGGCTGTAATCCTCCAGAGATAAGCGTTCCCCCCGCACGCTGGGGTCAAGCCCGCAGCTGATCAAGGCCTGATCCAGCTGCTCCAGGCTGAGGTTCCACCCCTTGGCCAGGGGCCTAAGGGCGTTGCGCAGTGTCTTGCGCCTCTGCTGGAAGGCGGCCCGGATTACCTCGAAGAGCTCCCCGCGGGGGGCGCTCACCTGGGGAGGCCGGGGCGTGAGCTTAACCACTGCGGAATCAACTGCCGGAGCAGGCAGAAACACGGTCCTGGGCACCTTCATCACCAGGGAGCCTTGGGCATAGTACTGCACAGCCAGGGAGAGCACTCCAAACTCCTTGCTCCCCGGGGCGGCCAGCATGCGCTCGGCAACTTCCCTCTGTACCATGACCACGATGGCCGCGAAGGGCAGCCCGCTTTCCAGGGCCTTCATAATCAGCGGACTGGTAATGTAGTAGGGAAGGTTAGCCACCAAGCTCAGGGGCTGGCCCCGCCAGCCGGCACCCTGCAGCAGCTCCTGCCAGTCCAGGCGGAGGGCGTCCCCCTCCACGATGGCGATCTTGGGGCTGACCAGGGTTTCCCGGAGGATGGCAGCGAGCTCCCCATCGATCTCCACGGCCACCACGCGGGCAGCCCTGTCCGCCAGGGGGGCTGTGAGGGCTCCCAAGCCCGGGCCGATTTCCATGACCCAGCTTTCCCCTTCAAGAGCAGCATTCTCCAGAATACGCCTGACTATGTTCTGGTCCACCAAGAAGTTCTGGCCCAGGCCCTTCTTGGCGCTCAATCCCCGTTCTTTCATGATGCGTGCGACATAGGACGGATTGGCTGTTTGCGGCACAGTTTCACCTCTAGCTGATGAGATCGCTCAAACCCCTGCTGATCTTGCGCAACTCCTCTTCAAATTCCTCCCTGTCCAGCTCATCCAAGCGATCCAAGAGATCGCAGATGCCCAGGTACTCTTCCTGACTCAACTCGCCCAACTCCAGCAGGCGCCGGCAGGTATCCAGGAACAGCAGCTTGGTCTTGTCCAGTTCGTTATCTAGCGACATGGCTTGCCTCCACCTGCCTTTTCGCTTCTTCAATGAAGCGGGTGTACTCCTTGACGTATCTCAAGAACACGGTACCCGTGGCCCCTTTACGCTGCTTGGCAAAGATGATCTCCGCCAGGCCCTCGGTACCCTTTTCCCTGGCAAGTTCTGGGTAATAATAGTCGTCGCGGTAGAGGAACATGACCACATCGGCAAATTCCTCGATGTTGCCCGAGTCCCGCAGGTCGCTCATCATGGGGCGCTTGTTCTCCCGGCTCTCCACGCCCCGGTTCAGCTGGGAGCAGAGAATCAGGGGCACATCGAGTTCCCCGGCGAGATCCCTCAGTTCCCGCACAATTTCCCCCACAATTAGGGTCCAGCTGCGGTTGGCATGGGCGGGAGGCTTGATCAACTGCAGGTAGTCGATGGCGATTAGCCCTAGGTCGGGGTGCTCCGCCTTAAACCTGCGGGCCTTGGCCCTGATCTCCGCCACTGTCAAACCCCGTTTGTCCACGATGGAGATGGGCAGGTGGTACAGGTCGTTGAACACCTTCTGGGTGAGCTGGAACTGCTCATCGCTGAGCTTAGTCTGGTATTCATGGGACGTAACCGCGTGCTGCCCGCCCTGCTTGTAGGTGAAGAGCTCGCTGAGGACGATGCGGTCCCCCAGCTGCTCCGCGTCCATCTCCAAGCTGAAAATGAGTACAGGGATATCCCGCTTGGCCACGTTAGCCGCCATGTTCAAGAGCAGGGCCGTCTTTCCCATGCTGGGGCGGGCGGCCAGGATAATCAGGTCCTTCTTCTTAAACCCAGTGGTCATGCCGTCGATGGACGGAAAGCGCACGGAAAGCCCATAGGCGTCCTCCAAACCCTCCCGGCGGCGCAGCAGGTTGAGGTAGCATTTGCTCAGTACCTCCAAAAGGTTCTTCACCTCGTTTTCCGGGCCGCCGTGGGCCTGCGTGGCATCGAAGATCAGCTCNTGGGCCCTGGCCTGCAGGGCGGCCAGATCCTCCTCCTTGGGATCCAGGGCCATGCCCTTGATCACATCGCACGCTTTTATGATCCGCCTGAGCCCCTCCTGGCGGATGAGGATCTCCACGGAGGGCTCTAGTTCGCTNANGGATACGAAGGACTCCGTAAGCGCGATGAGCAGCTCCGCCGGGGAGTCCACGGACTCGGCCACCAAGCGGTTATAAATCTGGGTATAGGAAATACGTCCCTGTTTGTGATAGAGGTCCAGGATGATTTCGTAAATGCGGCGGTGGCCCAGATCCACAAAGTGGGACGGGCGCAGGCGATCAGCCACCTNGTCTACCTGGGTTGGATGTTTGATGAGAATCCCCAAAACCTGCCGTTCCGCGGCTAAATCCACGGGCAGGTCAAAACTCTGCCTGGCATCACTCGAATTCATCGGGAAATACCTCTTTCCATTTTTTCTCCGCCGGGCTCAGTTCTCTGCTTCCGGCAATGGGGCCCAGCACCTTGGTGAGGTGCGAATTCTCCAACAGGTCGTTGTAGGTGCGGATGCCCGCGGCGTGCCAGTTGCGCAGGATGCCTTCTAGATAAGGGAAGCTGGGCTGCGCAGCNGAAACCAGCATCTCTTCCACGGCCACGGCAATCACCTCGTGGGAAAGGCCCTTGACCTCCATCCAGTACAGAAGCTTGCGCATTTCCTCAGGGGAAGCCGCATCCACCCTGGCAGACCAATAGCTCACCAGCCATTCAAACGCCTCCGGTTCCACCTCTACNGGCGTTTCCAGGGCGGCGGCCGCTTCAGGCAGCTCGGGGACTACCAGCTGGATCTCCAGGCCCTCATCGTTGATCCACCCTTGGTCTGCCAGCAGGGCTAGGGCCTTGCTCACCTCCCACTTGGGAAGACCCATGGCCTCCGTCAAATCGTCAATGTGCATGGGCTTGCCCGCTTGAGCCAGAGCCAGAAGATTGATCCAGGCCAAAGTGGCGGCTGGCCCTAGGCGAGCCTGGCAGCCCAATATTTCCCGGGGCACCTGAACGGGCATACCCTCCACTCCCTTGAGGAGCACCCCTCTAGTTCTTTGGCCGGGCATACTCATTCCTCCTCCCCTTCCTCCACTAAACATTCCCACTCCTCATATTTTCCAGCCAAGCGGACTTGGATCTCCTGATACTCCTGGATCAGGGGCACGCTCTGGCTTTCATCCTGGTAGAGTTCTGGCGAGGCCAAAAGCGGCTCCAGTTCCGCCAGGCGTTCCTCCAGGGAGACGATCTCTGCTTCCAGGAGCTTCAGTTTGTCCCTGTGCCGCGCNGTGCTGCGTTTGGGCTTGGCCNCGGCGCGTTTAGCCACACTAACCTGGGCCTGTGCGGCCTGCTCTGCCCTGGCCTGCTCGTAAGCCCGGTACCCGCCCGCATATTCCTTCAGCCGCCCGCCTTCCAGCGCCCAGATCTTCGTTGCCAGCTTATCGATGAAGTAGCGATCATGGGAAACGAAGATGATGGTGCCGCTGAACTCAGCCAAGGCCTGCTCCAAAGCTTCCCGGGCGAACACATCTAGGTGGTTGGTGGGCTCATCCAGCAGCAGCACATTGGGGCNGTGCAAGAGCAGCTTGGCCAGGGCCAGGCGGTTGCGCTCACCACCGCTCAACATGGTGGTCTGCTTGAACACATCTTCCCCCCGGAACAAAAAGCGGGCCAAGACGGAACGGAGCACACCAAGCTCCAGGCGGTGTTCGGCATACAGCTCCTCCAGCACGGTGTTCTCCGGATCAAAGCTGATCTGCTGGGAGAAATAGCCCACCTCCACGCCCGCGCCCCACTGCACAGAGCCCAAGGAATCCAGCTTTCCCGCTAAGATCTTGAGCAGGGTGGTCTTCCCGCTGCCATTGGGGCCCAGAAGAGCTATATGCTCCCCCCGCTTCACTTCCACGGAGATGCCCCGCAGGACCGCCTTTTCCCCGAAGGATTTCCTGATGCCGTCCAAAACCAGTACTTTTTCCCCGGTGCGGCGCTTGGGCTCGAAGCGAATGGTCATGCTGGGATCATCCAGCACCCGTTCGATATCGGGCATCCTGGCCAGCTTCTTTTCCATGCTCTTGGCCTGCCTGGAGCGGGTACCCGCCTTAAACTTCTGAATGAACGCCTGCATCCGGGCTTTTTCTTCTTCCTGCCGCTCCAGGCTCTCCTCCAGCTGCGCTAAACGCTGGGCCCGCTGGGGCAGGTACTGGGAGTAGTTGCCCTTGTATTGGTAAAGCCTCTGGCCCTGCAGCTCCCAGATCTGCTGGGCGATCTTGTCCAGGAAATAACGATCATGGGATACAACAATAAAGGCCCGGGGATANGCAGCTAAGAAGTCCTCCAGCCAGCGCGTGGCTTCCAGATCCAAATGGTTGGTGGGCTCGTCCAAAATTAAAAGAGACGGACGATCCAACAGCAGGCGGGCCANGCTGATGCGCATCTGCTCACCGCCGCTGAAGGTGGGAAGCATGCGCTGGAGATCTTCCTGGGCAAAACCAAGCCCCGTAAGGACCTGATTGATCTCCACCAAATAGTCATAGCCGCCGCTGTGCTCAAAGCGGTCCCGCAGCCGCGAGTAGCGGCCCAGGGCCTCCTCTAGTTCCGGGCCAGGTTCAAGGAAAGCCAGCTCCTGCTCCAGCTGGCGCAGGTTCCGCTCCAGTTTGATCTGCTCTGCAAAGGGCTCTTTGAGGAAATCCTCCAAAGTTCTCTGCTCCTCGGGGGGCAGCTGTTCCAGAAAACCCAGGGTAAAGCCTCCTGGGCAGGTAATGCTGCCCCGCTCTGGGCTCAGTTCGCCAGCGAGGGTCTTGAGCAGGGTGGTTTTGCCAACTCCATTGGCCCCCACCAAACCAATACGGTCGTTAGGGCCGATTACTGCATTGATTTCCCGCAGGATTAGTTCATCACCATAGTACTTCCAGACATCTTCGATGATCATGGGACCCTGTCATCACCTGCCTCAAAAAACGCTCGTGCGCAGGGCCTGGCGCTCCCTATGCTTTTCTAAGGCCAGCTCAATCAAGCGGTCCAACAGCTCCGAGTAGAGCAGGCCGGTCTGTTCCCAAAGTTTGGGGTACATGCTGATTTGGGTGTAACCGGGAATGGTGTTGATCTCATTGAGGAAAATGTTTCCCTGNTGATCAATGAGGAAGTCAACCCTGCCCATGCCCGAGCAGTCCACGGCTTTAAAGGCGCGGCAGGCGTACTCCTGGACGGCCTTGGTCTGCTCCTCGCTGAGGGGNGCGGGGATGATCAGCTCCGAATCCTCGCTTTGATACTTGGCCTCGTAGTCGTAAAACTCATTGGCCGGCACGATCTCACCAGGAATGGACGCTTGGGGATGGGAGTGGCCCAGTACGCTGCATTCGATCTCCCGGGCTCCCTCTAAACCCTGCTCCACCACGGCCTTGCGATCGAAACTAAGGGCCAGTTCCATGGCGGGGGCTAGATCGTTACGGGATTTCACCTTGCTCACGCCCACACTGGAACCCAAGTTGGCTGGCTTGACAAACATGGGATAGCCCAGGGACTCTTCCAGCAGCCGAGTCACTGCTTCCGGCTCGCTGCGCCACTGGTAGTTAAACACCACTTCCCAAGGGAGGAGCGGCAAACCCGCCTGGAGGAACAGGCTGCGCATGAAGGCTTTATCCATGGAAACTGCGGACGAGGCAACCCCCGCTCCCACGTAGGGCAGGTTGGCCAGTTCCAGCAATCCTTGAACGGTCCCGTCCTCGCCGTAGGGACCGTGCAGAACAGGGAACACCACATCTAGGCCAGAGCTGCGCGTGGGATCGGGCACGATGATCCGATCCTGCCAGCGGCCGTCCTTGTCGATCTTGATGGGGATGACTTCGTACTTCTCCTTATCCAGGGCTTCAATTACAGACTGGGCCGACATCAAGGACACTTCGTGCTCGCCCGAGCGACCTCCGTAAAGAACGCCCACCTTCAGTTTGGGCATGGCGATTCCTCCCTTGTGCTTACTCACTCATTACACACGCAGATGGCGTCGATCTCCACCGTTACCCCCTTGGGTAGGGCGCTTACTGCCACGCACACCCTGGCGGGCGGGTTCTCCGGGAAAAAGCCGGCGTAGACCTCGTTCATCTTGGCGAAATCGCCCATGTCCGTGAGGTAAACAGTCACCTTCACGGCATTGGCTAAGCTGGTGCCCGCCGCCCGGGCAATGTTCTCCAGGTTGGTGAGGGCCTGCTTGGTCTGGGTGGCCACGCAATCGTAGGCGATTTCACCCGTAGCCATATCCACCCCCAGCTGCCCGGAGATGAAGAGCAAGTTTCCCGCCTTGATCGCCTGGCTGTAGGGGCCGATGGCCGCGGGGGCCTGATCTGTGTGCACTATTCTACGCATTGCCGTTCCCTCCGTGTCTGTTTTCAGTCTGTATACTAGTTTCCCGATCCAAGGGGCAATTCCCTTGAACCGGGCACGATCTTTTTTGTACAATGGGGATGGAGAGGCAGGAGGTGGAACCGTGCAAAAGGAAGTTCAGCGGAAAGAAGATGGCCGCTACATTATCTTTTACACTTTTTCTAAAAAAAGAAGGGTTAGGAAGTGATTCCATGTCGGAACTGCGCTGGAACCCGCAGCTTAGGCAGTGGGTGATTGTGGCTGCCCATCGGCAAGATCGCACCTACAAGCCGCCGAAGGATTTCTGCCCCTTCTGCCCTACCCTGCCGGGGGCGTTTCCCACGGAGGTACCGGCAGAGGATTACGACATCGTAGTCTTTGAGAACAAATACCCCTCTCTACGGCAGCCCCCGCCTCCTGTGGGCGAAGAGGGCAGCGAGCTGTACCGCACCGCCCCAGCGGAAGGGATCTGCGAGGTGGTGCTCTACTCCCCAGATCATCACACCACCTTGGCCCAGGAACCGGTGGGCCGCATCAAGAACCTCATCTCAGTATGGATGGACCGCTGCCAAGAATTGGGCAACAAGCCCAACATCCGCTATGTATTAGTTTTCGAGAACAAAGGAGATGCGGTGGGGGTTACCCTCCACCACCCCCACGGACAGATCTACGGCTTTCCCTTCATTCCCCCCACCATCGCAGCAGAACTGGACTCCGCCCAAGAACACCATACATCCACAGGCAAGTGCCTTTACTGCCAGATCCTAGAAGAGGAAACCAGAGACGGGCGGCGCATCATCGCGGAAAACGACGAGTTCTGCGCCTTTGTACCCTTTTTCGCCCGCTACCCCTTTGAAGTGCATCTCTATCCTAAACGCCATCTGCAGGGCCTTGTGGAGCTGCGGGAGGAGGAGCAGGAGTCTTTGGCCTGCCTGCTGAAGGAAGTCTTGGTCAAATACGATGGGCTGTTTGGCTTTTCCCTTCCTTATATTATGGCGCTGCACCAGGCGCCCAGCAAGGGCGAATACCCTTTCTACCATGTCCACTTTGAATTCTATCCCTTAAACCGCTCCGCGGACAAGCTGAAGTACCTGGCCGGCGTGGAGTCGGGCGCGGGCACCTTTATTACCGATATGACTCCGGAGGATCAAGCAGCCAAGTTGAGGGGAGAGGAAGTAGATGAATGAACTGAGTACAGCTGGACTGTTGGAGGAGTTTAAGGCCCGATTCCCCCGGGCCGGAAAGGTGCAGGCAGTGCGGGCCCCTGGACGGGTGAACCTGCTCGGGGAGCATACCGATTACAACCAGGGTTTTGTCTTCCCCATGGCCATAGATGCGGGTATCCAGATCGCCGGGGAGCTGAACGGCACGGGGCGGGTGAACCTCTATTCCCTAAACTATGCCGCCAAAGAGAGTTTCTTGCTGGAGGAAATCACGCCCAGCAAAAGCAACACCTGGGTCAACTACATCAAGGGCGTTGTCTGGCAGTTTCAAAAGCTGGGGCTGCAGCCTCAAGGAGCGGATCTGGTGATCCAGGGCAATGTCCCCCAGGGGGCCGGGCTGTCTTCCTCCGCGGCCCTGGAAGTTGCCGCAGCCCTGCTCCTGGATGCTCTGCACGGCTGGGGGCTCGGCGCGGTGGATCTAGTTAAGCTGGCGCAGAAAGCGGAAAACGAGTTTGTGGGCGTGGCCTGCGGAATTATGGACCAGTTCGCTTCCATGCTGGGCCAGAAGGACCATGCCCTCTTCCTGGACTGCCGCAGCCTGGAATATGAAGCGGTGCCACTGCCCCTGGAAAAACAGGGCTACGCGGTTGCTGTGGTGAACAGCGGGGTGCGCAGGGGCTTGGCGGGATCGGAATACAACACCCGCAGGCAGCAGTGTGAAGAGGCCGTGCAGCGCCTGCAGAATGAGCTTCCAGGAGTGGAATCCCTGCGGGATGTAAGCTTGGTGGATCTCAGCCTGGTGAACCAGCTGCCTGATCCCCTAGCGCGGCGCGCCCGCCATGTGGTGATGGAAAATGCCCGTGTGCAGCAGGGAGTGACCGCCCTCAAGGCAGGAGAACTGGAGGAGTTCGGCCGCCTGCTCACCGCGTCCCATAAAAGCCTGCGGGATGATTACGAGGTGAGCTGCGCGGAACTGGATCTCCTGGTAGAACTGGCCCTGGAGGTACCTGGAGTGTTGGGCTCCAGAATGACGGGGGCAGGCTTCGGGGGCTGCACCATTGCCCTCGTGCCCCAAACCAGCCTGCCCGCTTTTGAGAAAACTGTGAGCGAAGAATACCAGCGGCACACGGGAATCCAGCCGGAGATCTTCGTCTTCCGCCCGGCTCCCGGTGCCCGTATTATTACAGAAGCAGATCCACAATCTTGGAGTAGATGATCAAGCTCGTCGCATCCACTAAGGTAGTAACCACGGGCGCAGCCATAACGGCTGGGTCCGCCTTTAACGCCCTGGCGGCCAAGGGCAGCATGCTGCCGATGGTTGCAGCCAGCATCACCGTGGCATATAGCGCCAGGGAAACTGCGAGGGCCATGGTATAGCTGCCGGGATGAAGCAGGATGATGCGCAAGAAGTTGGCTCCCGACAAGACGGCCCCCATGAGGGCGCTCACGCAATTCTTTGCGGAGAATTCGCCCCACATCCTTGGTGTCCAGTTCATTCAAGGCCATGCCGCGGATGATCAACGTGGAGCTCTGGGAACCGACGTTGCCCCCCGTATCGGTGAGCATGGGGATGAAGGTGATCAGGACGGGCAGGGAGATGAAGGCCGCCTCATACTTCCCCAGAATGCTGCCGGTGATCGTGGCGGACAGCATGAGAATCATCAGCCAGACGATGCGGTTCTTGGCCAGGGTAAAGACACTGGTNTTCAAATAGGGTTTATCCGAGGGGGCCATGGCCGCCATCTTTTGGAAGTCTTCCGTGGCCTCCTGGTGGATAACTTCCATCACGTCGTCGAAGGTGACGATGCCCACCAGCCGACTTTCCTCATCCACCACCGGCAGCGAGATGAAGTTGTAGTGGGAAAGCAGGGCCGCCACTTCTTCCTGGTCCTCGGTGGTGCGGACGGCGATCACGTTCTTTTCCATAATGTCCCCGATGATGTCATCGTCATCGGCCAAGAAGAGCTCCCTTACGGTAACCACGCCTTCCAGGCGGCGGTTATCGTCCATGACATAGCAGGTGTACACAGTTTCCTTATCAATGGCGGTACGCCGAATTCTCTGGAACGCTTCGGAAACCCGCATGGTTTTCCGCAAATCCACAAACTCAGCGGTCATGATGCTCCCCGCGGANTGGGGAGGATACTTCAAGAAGTGGTTGATCAGCTCGCGCACTTCTGGGGAAGCATTGCGCAGCACCCGCTTCACCACATTGGCGGGCATCTCTTCCAGGAAGTCCGCGGCATCGTCTAAATACAAGTCGTTAATGATGGAGCTTACTTCTTGGTCCGTGATCGCTTCTACAATATACTGCTGCATGTCGCTGGACAAATAGGAAAAGATCTCTGCTGCCCGATCCTTGGGCAGGGAGCGGAAAACCATGACCACATGCTCCCTTTGCAGCTCCTCCATGAAGAGGGCAATGTCAGCATCCTGCAGCACCGACAGTTCAGCTCTTACACCTTTAAAATCCTTATCTGCAATCAAACGTTCTAGATCGCGAAGGTCGATGGCCATTGTTTTTATCCTCCTTTCTAAATTCGGAGCATAAAAACGAGCAGCGACTCCTTAGGCCGCGGCCAGTCGGAGAAATGAGCACGGGCTCAAATCCGGCGGCCGCCCATCTGGGTCATTGCTCGCTTCCACACTTCGCAAGCCACTGTCCACTCATTTCTCCTCCCTTCATTTCTAATCTAGTCTACCCTTTTCAGTCTACACTAAGGCGGGCAGGCCTGCAATTCGAGGGAAAGAAAAAACCCGGTCTGTTGCAAAAATCTCACTGCAGCAGCCGGGTTGCGCCTTGTTAATTAGCCACAGGCAGGTCCTGGGGAAAGATTTGCCGTAGGAAATCCAGCACATGCTCAATGGGAATGATTTCCACACCCTCCACGCTTGTGGGCAGGTTGTCCAAGTTTTCCTTAGGCACAAACACCCTCTTCACTCCGCCCTGCTTGGCTCCGTAGATCTTGGCGTGCAGACCCCCCACCGGTTTCACCCTGCCCCGCAGGGAGATTTCCCCTGTCACGGCGATGTCCTGGGGAATGGGCAAGTCTTTCACCGCGCTGATAATGGCGGCCAGAATGGCCACGCCGGCGGAAGGTCCGTCGATACTGCCGCCCCCAACCACATTCACGTGCAGGTCGAAGTTACTCAGCTCTTCACCTGTTAGGGCGCGGAACACCGAGGCCGCGTTGAACACGCTGTCCTTGGCCATGCTGCCCGCGGTATCGTTGAAGCGCACCTGGCCCTTACCAGGCTCCCTGCTGGGGAAGGCCACCGCTTCAATTTCCAGTACAGAGCCCACATAACCGCTCACACCCAGGCCTAAGATGCGGCCCACTTCCTTGGTGGGAGAGGCCTTGGTAGGCGCATAGGAGCTCAGCCTGGCCGTTTGGATGACCTCCTGCATGTCCGCTACAGTAATCTCCAGCTGGCCGTGCTCTGCAGCACCGCGGTAGAGAGCCACGCCGAAGGCATCGGCCAAAAGCCGGGTTGCCCTGCGGCCCTCAATGGTGTACTCCGCGGCCAGCTCCGCCACTCCCGGTGCCAGCCTCGCGCCTAAACGTCCCGCCGCTGAGCGAACGATCTCCACAATGTCCTGGGGCGTCAGGGGGTTGAAAAACACCTCGGCACAGCGGGAACGCAGAGCCGGGCTGATTTCCGAAGGATCCCGCGTTGTGGCCGCGATGAGCACAAAGTCCGCGGGAGCTCCCTTGGTAAACAGCTGGTGGATGTACTTGGGAATCTGGGGATCGTGGGGATCATAATAAGACGATTCAAAGATCACCCTCTTGTCCTCCAGTACTTTGAGCAGTTTGTTCTGGAGCACAGGATCCATTTCCCCGATCTCATCGATAAAAAGGACTCCGCCGTGGGCTTCGGTGACCAAGCCCAGCTTCGGTTCGGGCACCGCACCGTCGGCCAGGTCCCGTTTGGCCCCTTGGTAGATGGGATCATGCACCGAACCCAGGAGGGGGTTGGTAACCTCCCGGGGATCCCAACGCAGGGTGGTGCCGTCCACTTCCACAAAGGGGGCATCCTGGCTGAAGGGAGTATACTCTTTCTCCTTGGCGTACTGCAGCGCTAAGCGGGCCACCGTGGTCTTGCCCACGCCCGGAGGCCCGTACANCAGCACATGCTGGGGAAAGGGCGAGCTCAACTTGGTGAGCAGGGATTTGACTGCCTCGTCCTGCCCCACCACCTCTTCCAGCCTCTGGGGACGCATGAGCTCCGCCGTGCCCTTGGAGAGGCTGCGCTTTTCCAGCATTTCTAGCTCCGCATACTTCTTTAGAGTCTGGGCGTTATCAGGCCCCGCCTCTTCCTTCAGCACCTGCATGCGGAGTTCTTTGATGTAGTCCAGGTGGCGCTCCTGCATTTTGGCGCTCACCTTCTGCTCCAGTTCCTCTTCCACCGTACGCTTGGCCAGGAGATCGGCTAAATAGTCCTCCAACTCCTCCAGGACCTGCACAGCTTCTTCCGGCGTGCGCTGATCCACAATGGTGGGATCGTCGTGGACCAAGCGCTCCAGGGCCAGAATCCTATCTTCGATTTTTTCCGACTGGAGCAGCTCCAGGGAATCCAGTTTGCCAGCTTTAAGGACCAGCTGATCCTCGCCGTGCACTTCGGCCAAAATGGTCATCAGTGCTGCCACGTGCCTTTCCAGCGAGAGATCGTGATTGCGCGACTGTTTTGTATCCAATGGGGATAACCCTCCAACACCAAGTACTACGCCTGTTCGTCCACAACATTTACAAGAACTGTAACATGTACTTTCGGGTGCACTTTCACCACTACCGGGTGGGTGCCCAGGCTCTTTATTGGCTCCTTAATGTCTATCTTCCTCTTGTCAATTTCTACCGCGAACTGCCTGCGCAGCTGATCGGCGATTTCCTGGGGAGTGACAGAACCGAAGAGCCTGCCCCCTTCGCCTACCTTGGCCCCCACCTTCAACTGTTGGTCTTTAATCTTCTCTCCGATTTTCTGAGCCTCTTTCAGCTCCCGCTCTGCCTTCGCGGATTCCTTCTGCTTCTGCTGGGCAGCGTGGCGCAGATTGCCTGAGCTGGCCTCCACTGCCAGTCCCCTGGGCAGGAGATAGTTGCGGCCGTAACCTTCCGAAACCTCCACCACNTCGCCCTTTTTACCCAGGTTCTTGATATCTGCCTGCAGTATAACCTTCATAACCACCCCGCCTTTCTACTCATCAGCATCAGTGTCTTCCACCGTTGCCTCTAGTACTTCTCCTTCGGGAGTCATTAACCTGCGAAAGTCGAAAAAGCCGTCCGCCACCGTAAGCAGAACCAGAATCATCACCACTATGGGCACCGCGAAAAGCAGGATCACAAACAGCCCCCGCACAAATCCAGGCGTCTTGCGCTGGTTGAAATAATACCAGGCCAGGCTGAGTCCGGTGACCATGTAGGCNCTGGATGAAACGAAGTACAGATTCACGGCTGCAAACTGCAGCCAGTTCGGCAGCGGCACCACCCTGATCAGGGAAGTGACCACCCAGCCAAATAGAAAGATGATGGAAAAGTAAGCCGGAAGCCGCCACTGGGTAAAGGGCTGAACCCAGGGAACGGAATCACCCATGCGCTTGAGGACCAGGCGCGCCACGGCCAGGTGTACAAAGGACATGCCCACGGAGGAGAGGAGCAGTATGGCGGGCAGGCCGTTTTTGATGGTCAGCGGAACCAGCTCCCGCAAAACCTGCAAGTTGGCCAGGGACTCCTCCGTTGCTCCCAGGCTGCGTGAAGTTTCTATGGCCTGCTCGATACCCTGGATGAAGGAGTTGATCATCTCTGTATACATATTGCCGCCAATGACCAAGGCATAAAGGAGCATATGCAGGGCGATGACCACCAGGTTGGCGAAAACGCCCACGCCCATGAGTTTAGCAAAGGAGAACTCCTCCCGCAAGGCCATGCCTAAAGCCACGCCCACAAAGCCCCAAATAATGATGGATAGGCCGGCAAAGACATGCCCCGTGACCAGGCCTGTGACCAGCGCGGATACCACCGACGTAACGATTCCCCAGCGGAATCCCTGGCGGTAAACTAAAAGAATGAGGGGCACAGGCACAATTAANGCCGGAATGCTCAGGTACTCCCCGAGCAGGGTGAGGAGAACCGTCAGTGCCCCCAGCATGGCACCTTCAGTTAGCGATCGCGTCTTCATGAGTTCACCCTCTAATTGCATTCTAAAAAGGAGCAGCTGCGCTGCTCCTTTTCCTTAGTCCAATGTATAAGGCATCAAGGCCACAAAACGAGCTCTTTTGATTGCCGTTGTCAGCTGCCTCTGATGTCGAGCACAGTTGCCGGTGATGCGCCGCGGCAGGATTTTCCCGCGTTCTGTAATGTAACGGCGCAGACGGCCAACTTCTTTGTAGTCGATCTGATCGATCTTATCGACGCAAAAGGAACAGATCTTCCTTCTGCCTCGACGGCCTCTGTCTCTAGCCATTTCTTCGCCTCCAAACCACTTTGATTAAAACGGAACGTCATCAAACTCGGGTTCGGGCGGTCCTTCCACTGACTCTTCGGATGCAAAGTCCCTCGCACGATCTAGGAAGCGTACTTGATCGGCCACAATCTCAGCGGCCTTTCTCCGGATCCCATTCTGATCCTCGTAGGAGCGGATTTGCAAACGCCCTTCCACGGCCACAAGGCGGCCTTTGGTCAGGTGATTGGCACAGACCTCCGCCTGCTTCCGCCAAGTCACGATGTCGATGAAGTCCGCTTCCCGCTCACCGCTTTGACCAACGAAGGGGCGATCGACCGCAAGCGTGAAATTGGTTACCGCTATCCCCGTTTGAGTGTAACGCAGTTGTGGGTCCGCTACCAGTCGCCCGATAAGAATTACCCTGTTTAACACCTGTCGTCACTCCTTTGCTCATTCTACGTCTCTTCGAACGAGCAGATAACGCACGACTTCATCGGTGATCTTAAGAATACGTTCGACCTCGGAAGTCGCTCCGCTTTCTGCTTTAAAATCGATCACCACATAGAAGCCTTCGGTGTAATTCTTGATCTCGTAAGCGAACCGGCGTTTCCCCCACTGGTCGACTTTTTCCACTTCTCCGCCCACACCGACGATGAGATCCTTCGTCCGTTCAATCTGGGCCGTCAGCGCTTCTTCGTCGAGCTCTGGGGAATAGATTACCATCAGCTCATACTCACGCACCGCAGCTTCACCTCCCCTCTGGACAAATGGCCCTAAGTCAAGCTTAGGGCAGGGCAGGTTTATTATACCACCGCACTAGATCGAAGTCAAACA
>JGI24707J26582_10001429_pt1 | contig 18738 bp, 20 predicted proteins | sample BioPla1DNA1_FD_26582 | JGI IMG/M metagenome (IMG submission 26582)
TCTGGAACTTTTTTATAGATTCCACGTACCCTTTTGTCCTTTTTCATAAAATCACCTCAAATATTTTATCAAATAAGTACAAGTTATGGGGTTCACATCAGAATTATTTTCCAAAATTCTAAAACTGACACTTTACACTTTAGGTATTGACCAATATTAGTCCTATATTTTTATTGTTAAAAATAGCATCATAATATATGATTAAAAGTGTTTAGACTATGAATAAGAAGAGACTTTTTATTAGAAATTTCATTGTTGGCTTCTTGAGCCAAGCTATAATTTTAATTCTTGGATTTGTTGTTCCGAGAATAGTGTTGACTAGTTATGGTTCTGATACTAATGGGCTCTTAAACACAATAACGCAGGTTTTTATGTACATGGCTTTGCTTGAGTCAGGTATTAGTCAAGCTGCTACAAATGCCTTATATAGACCATTCAAAAATAATGACGAAAATGGTGTATCTTTTGTTGCTTCTATAGCCAAAAAACAATATAAAAGAATCACTTTAATTTATGCCGCTATTGTTTTAGGAATGTCTTTTATATTGCCATTCTTTATAAAGACTTCTATTAGTTTTTGGGTGGTTTTTGCAATAATTCTTTTCGAAGGGGCAACGAACGTTCTTTCTTTCTATTTTATAAATACATGGTCTTGTGTTTTAAATGCGTGCGGGAAAAATTACATCAACAATACTTTTAACTTAATTATGCGTATCTCTTGTTATGCAATTAAGATTGTATTGTCTCTATGTCGAGTAAATATTGCAATTATTCAGGCTGGATACTTCCTTGTTTCTGTAATAAAACTCCTTCTTTATTATGTTTATTTTAAAAAGCGTTTTTCTTGGCTGAATCTCAAAGTTGATGTTAAAAATGAAAAACTCCCTCATAAAAATCAGTACTTGATCACCGAAATAGCATCAGTTATTTTTCAATCAACAGATATGATAGTATTATCTATTTTTGTTTCGACTTCTGCTTCGAGTGTTTATTCGATTTATAATCTAGTGTTTGTTTCTTTGTCCACTCTTTTAAATGGTGTTTACACATCACTTGTTTATTTACTTAATCAAACATATATTTCAGATATTGAAAAGTATAAAAAGATACACGATGTATTTAATTCCTTTTTCGTTGGATCAATGACCGTTCTGATGTGTGTTTCATATTTTCTTATTACCCCGTTTGTTAGTATGTATACTTCAGGAATTCATGATATTAATTATATTAATAGATGGTATCCGCTTTTATTTTGTCTTATCCCTTTGATTTCTTGGTGTAGATATCCTCAAACAAATCTAGCCGGAATATCTGGTAACGCAAAAAAAATGGCCATTTGTTCAATCATAGAAGCGGCAATTAACCTAACACTTTCGATTATCTTTGTCTGCTTTTTCGATATAATTGGTGTACTTCTTGCAACATTAATAGCGTTGCCTATTAAGGTTATTTATTTGAACTATTTATCGGAAAAAGAAATTATGAAAAGAAAGCCTACTAAAACAATTCTAATTTTAGGTAGTAATATAGTAATTTTTATTCTTACTGTATTGCTTTCGGAATTTTGCATTAAATTTTCAATAAACACAATTTATGATTTTGTTAGGTATGGTTTAGTCCTTTCAATGGTGTATGGCGTTTTAGTTTTTGCTATTAATTCATTCATTAACAAAGATCTTTCTTTATTTATTTCAAAACTTTTTTTCAAGGAGAAGGGCGATATTTAATATGAAAAAAGCTTTGTTTGTCTTAGAAGATTTAAATAATACCGGCTCCCCGCTTACTGTTTTACACATAATCAAGAGCATTCCTTCAAATGTAAAAATAACAATCCTAGTGTTATGCGGAAACGACGAAAGTGATTTATCAAGAAAAAGGTTGTTTGAGGAGAGCGGTGCTTTACTTCATGTGATGAACATCCCTCATCTTTTTGGAAGAAAGTTTAAAATCTTTTATCACTATTATTTATTAAAAATAAAAAAGATGATAAAAAAATTATCAAAAAATCACCATTATGATTATTTTTATCTCAATCGCTTTAATATAGCTGGCCCAATTTGTTCAACGATAAAAAGGATTTCAAAGAACTCAACAATTGTTTTCAATTCTCTTGGCAGCATCGATTCAAAATCTGGGAACTTTTATGTAAATTTCTTATTTAATCAAAGTCTAAGAAAAACGTGTGATTACTGTAATTATTACATTTCAATATCTGATCAATGCTTTACTAAAAAATACCCTATTAAAGGAAAAAAAGTAATTTTGCATGACTATTCAGACATAGAGGTAAAGACAAGTGCAAAATCTTTTAACAGCAAAGGCACTTTTAGCTTGGGCCAGATTGGATATTTTTCAGATAATAAGAATCAACTCTTCTCCTTGTCTTTAGTTAAAAAGCTCATCGATAAAGGTTATAAAGTTAGCTTGCGATTAATCGGCTTTCCTACTGATATGAATTATTATTCATTAATGGAGTCATTTATATATGATAATAATCTGAAAAACCATGTTTTCATGTTTGACAAAAACTACGATAAAATTAGTTTTTTTGAAAACATTGATCTGCTACTAATTCCATCAAAAAGCGAAGGATTCCCATTAATAATAAAGGAATCGCTCAGTCAAAAAACTCCTATTTTTGGATCTGATGCAATGCCTTTCGAAGCAAAAATTGAAGGGGTTACTATATTGCCTTTGAATGAACCAGACGCATGGATGAAGGCTATTATTGAAGAATCATACAAAAAACAATTGTCCTCATCAGATTTGATGCGAGATAAAGAAGCTTTTAAAAATATCGTTTCGCGTATTTTTAATTAGTTAAATCGTGCTTATTTTTAATTTCTTTATTGCCTTTTAAATCACAAAAGGCTTTTTTATTGTAAATTATAAAAACATAAGATATCATTATAAAAGAGTAAATCCATATGATTTAATGGATTTCCTCTGCTTGTTATTACCATATATTTGAATTATGAAAAAAAGCCAAAAAGTGTACTTACCATTCAAAAGATTAATAGGCATTTTTGGTTCCTTGATCGGAATCATTGTGTGTTTTATTTTTTTATGGTGGTGGATTATTCCAATCAATACAATTGTTACGAGAGGTCATCCTTTCTTTGTTCATGAGAGATACGGAAAAAATAAAAAAATTTTCAAGATGATTAAATTTAGATCTATGAAAATGACCGCTAATCCAAACCTCGCACCATCAGATATGGATGAGGAAACCCAAAAATCTATGGACACTGGTTTTGGTAGATTCTTGAGAAAAACTTCTTTCGATGAAACACCACAGTTATTGAATATATTTGTTGGCCAAATGGCATTTATTGGTCCGAGACCAGGCAGCGCACACAACGAAGAATTTTTAAGAGAGTGTAGGGAGAAATATTCTCCAAACGCTTATGATGTTAAACCAGGAATAAGTGGTTATGCTCAGATTAAAATGAAAAGAGAACATGACCCTGAGTTTAAAGCTCACTGGGATTCTGAATACGTTAAAAGAATGTCGCTTTGGTTTGACACCAAAATATTTGTTTATACAATTTTGAAATTATTTGGAGCGGTTAAAGGAAGATAAAATGTTGATATTAATTACAGGCGCAGCTGGTTTTATAGGTGCATTTCTATGCAAAAGATTATTAGAAACGACAGAAAATGTTGTTGTGGGTGTTGATAACCTTAATGATTATTATGACGTTTCTTTAAAAGAAGAAAGACTTAAAATGCTTTATCACTTTAAGAATTTTTCATTTATTAAAGGCGATATTTCAAACAAAACATTTATAGACAATTTATTTACTAAATACAATTTTGATATTGTTGTTAATTTGGCGGCTCAAGCCGGTGTTAGATATTCAATTGACCATCCTGATATTTACATTCAATCGAACATTGTTGGTTTTTATAACATCTTAGAGGCCTGTAGATATCATCCAGTAAAACACTTGGTATATGCATCATCCTCTTCCGTTTATGGCGGAAACACCAAAATCCCGTTTAGTACAGAGGATAAGGTTGATAACCCTGTATCGCTTTATGCTGCGACAAAGAAATCAAATGAACTTTTAGCGCATGCGTATAGTAAGCTTTATAATATCCCAACCACGGGCTTGAGATTTTTTACAGTTTATGGGCCTATGGGTAGACCTGATATGGCATATTTTAGTTTTACTAACAAACTAATTAAAGGCGAAGCGATTGAAATCTTTAATTATGGGAATTGCAAAAGAGATTTCACTTACGTAGATGATATAGTTGAAGGCGTTATTAGAGTAATGAATAAAGCGCCTGAAAAGAAAAATGGAGCAGATGGCCTACCTATCCCTCCATATAAAATTTATAATATTGGTAATAATAAACCAGAAAATCTTTTAGATTTTGTACAAATATTATCTGAAGAACTTGTGAGAGCTGGTGTGCTTCCAAAAAGCTTTGATTTTGAGGCACATAAGAAACTCGTCCCAATGCAAAAAGGTGATGTTCCTGTTACTTATGCTGAAACAAGCGATTTAGAAAGAGATTTTGGATACAAGCCGTCCACAAGCTTAAGAGACGGTTTGAGGAAATTCTCAACCTGGTATTTCGAATATCGCATTAAGGAGAAACAATAGCATGGTTATTTCTGTAGCTGGTGTAGGATATGTGGGATTATCAATTGCGGTAATCTTGGCACAACATAATAAAGTCTATGCCGTAGATGTGGTGGCGTCTAAGGTCGATTTAATCAACTCTAAAAAATCTCCGATTATTGATAAAGATATTGAAGATTATCTAACCACTAAATCTTTGGATTTAACCGCAACGCTTGATGGTGATAAAGCATACACTGAATCTGATTTAGTTATTATTGCTACCCCTACAAATTACGATAGTATTACAAATAAGTTTGATACTTCATCAGTTGAATCTGTTATCAAACAAGTTAAAAGAGTTAATCCAAATGCCTGGATTATTGTTAAATCAACAGTGGGTGTTGGTTTCACTAAATATGTAAGAGAAAAATATAACTATGATAAGATTCTTTTCTCTCCAGAGTTCTTAAGAGAAGGCAAAGCCTTATATGATAATTTATATCCATCAAGAATAGTGGTAGGTGTTCCAGAGAAAAAAGAACCTTATTTATCTAAAGCAAAAGGATTTGCAGAACTACTCCAACAAGGTGCGATTAAAGAAAACGTAGATGTACATATTTTAGGATGTACTGAAGCAGAGGCTGTTAAATTATTTGCTAATACTTATTTAGCATTAAGAGTAGCATACTTTAATGAATTAGATTCTTTTGCCCAAACCAAAGGTTTAGATACATTAGATATCATTAAAGGTGTATGTGGCGATCCGCGTATCGGTGATTATTATAATAATCCATCATTTGGTTATGGTGGATATTGCTTGCCAAAAGATACCAAAGAATTAAAAGCTAATTTTGAAGATGTTCCAGAAAATCTTATATCCGCGATAGTGGAATCTAATAGAACCAGAAAACAATTCATCTGTGATCAGGTTCTTAAGATGGCGGGATATAAGAACGATGGTAGAGATAACGTTACTGTCGGTATCTATAGATTAACTATGAAATCTGGTAGTGATAACTTTAGACAATCTTCTATACAAGGCGTAATGAAAAGATTGCATGCTAAAGGTGTGAAAATTGTTATATATGAGCCAACTCTTAAAGATGAAGAATTCTTCAACTGTAAAGTGGTTAAAGACTTTGATGAATTTAAGAAATTATCTAAGGTTATTATTGCTAATAGGTACGATTCATCATTAGACGATGTAAAAGAAAAAGTGTATACAAGGGATTTGTTGCGGAGAGATTAACAAATGGACAGCAATGTTAAAAAAAAGATATGTATAATTGGCAACAATGCTTCTGGCGCTCCTGTTTCTGATGGGGGGAGAATAAAAATCTGTCTTTATCATGAGCTTCTTTTAAGAAATGGATTGAATGCATATATCATAGATTTGGACAAATGGCATAAACATTTGTTTAGTACTCTTCAAAAAATAAAAAAAGCAATAAAATCCAACGATACCATCTTAATTATGGCCGGGCCAAAAGGAAGTAGAAAAATAATCCCAATAGTGAATTTTTTTAATAAGCCGAAAAAATCAAGAATTGTATTTTGCCCTCTTGGGATAGGTACTCTAGAACAAGTCGTTTCCCATTTAACTGAAAGCGAAGTTATTGATTTTTTAAACAATGTTAATTACTTTGGCATTAAAGATAAAAAAATGGCAAAACAATTAAAACTATTGGATGCAATTTTACCTCAAAATGAGGTTCTGTCTGCTTGTTACAAACAATTTTATAATTTGGAAAATGTATTTGTATTAAATAATTTTAGGGATATCACGCCGACAAAAAAGGAATACAGAGTTAATAGCATCTTATCGGTTATTTATGCTTCTCGTGTCTGCGAAGAAAAAGGCATATTTGATCTCATAAATTCAGTCAACGCCATTAATGCGTTTGATAAGCGGATAACATTAGATATCTATGGAGATCTTCAATTATCCAACGAAGAAAAAAATGTTTTCTTTAACAGTTTAAAAGATGGCATACGCTATTTGGGTGTTTTAGATAGTTCTGACGGTATTTCAACTATAAAATCTTATGATTTATTTGTTCTTCCTACAAAGTATTCGGGCGAGGGAACATCCGGTTCATTGATTGAAGCGTTTTTGAGTGGCACCCCAGCTCTTATTTCTTCATATAGCCAATCAAAACTACTAATTTCTGATGGTGTGGATGGTTTTATTTACAAGATTAATAACCAAACAGATTTAGAAACCAAACTGCTTTACATTTATAACAACAGAGAAACATTAGAAAAAATAGGCCTTTCGGCACAAACGAAATCCGTTGTTTACACTTATGAATATAACAAAGCAAAATTTATTAATTTAATAGTTGGAGACAGCAAATGAAGATATTATTAATTACTCCGCGTTTTTATCCTGAGCCATTTACGATTTCTCGTATCGCTGAAGAATTGGTTAATAGAGGCCATCAAATTACTGTTTTAACAGGGAAACCGCATTACGGTAAGTGGCGCATTTACTCTGGATACGAAAAAGTAAATACTGAAGATTATAAAGGAATAAAGATTATTCGACTTAATGAAACACCTAGAAAAAAAGGGATAATTGGTTTGGTTCTGAATTACCTATCAATTAAAAGAATTTATTCCAAGGCGCTTAAAAAGATGACAGAAAAATACGATATAGTTTTTTCTCATGCTATGTCGCCAATTTTCTTCATGAATGGTATATCTTCTTACTGTAAACGTACGAATACTCCTCATTTTCATTATGGTTTTGATTTGTGGCCTGAGTCTTTAATTGCTGCAGGATATTTTAAGAGAAACAGTTTGTTCTTTTCTCAAATTAAAAAGGTTTCCATTAACAATTACAAAGGATGTGACCAGATAACCTTTGCTTCTCCCAGTGCCGAAAAGTATTTTAGAGACTATTTACAACTAGACGTAAATTTTAAACATATATATCAACCGTGCCTTACCGATAAGCCTTCTCTACAATTTGTTGATGGTCACAAATATAGGCAAGAAGATAAAATCCATATTTTGTTTTGTGGTACAATTGCAAAATTTAATCACCTCGATCTAATTATAAAATCGTTAGACAATGAGTATCTCAAAGCAAACATTGTTTTTGATATTGTTGGATCTGGTAGTGATAAGGAAAATATTGAAAAAATAGTAGAAGAAAAGCATCTAAATGATACTGTTGTGTTTCACGGAAGAGTTACTCCCGCACAAACAAGAGATTTTTATAAAAACGCGGATGTTTTGTTTGTTCCTCTTTTTTATAATTCTGCTACATCACTTATGATTCCGCAAAAACTCATTGAATATTTCATGTATTCTCGTCCTATTTTTGGAATGATAAAAGGCGATGGTGCTGATTTATTAGAAAAAGCATCTTCACAGAATATTGTAGCTGATCAAACCGTTGATTCGCTTCAAGAATCTTTAATAAAATTATTAAAGATGAGTAATGAAGATTTTGAGAAATGTGGAAAAGAAAATAGGAAATTTTTTGATGATAATCCACGGTTTTCTCTCGATAGAATATGCGATGAAATAGAAGAATGCCTTATCAACTTAAAACGCAGAAATGTTTGATATGAATAAGAAAGAAAAAGTTGTTTGTTTTTTAAAGAAATGCATTGTTCCTTTTTCTTTTGCTGTGCTTTCTCTTTTTGGTTGCTTATCTTGCTTTCTGCTACAAGACTTCAAACTTGATTATCTATCTTTTCAAATGATTAATTATAACCGAGTTTTAGGGAATGGAGAATACGATGCTCCAATCCTTAGTGTAGCCAAAACGGATGATAAAATTAAAGAAGATGGCACACCGTTTTATAATGATTTATTTAGTGTTTTTCATTACAACATGCTTGTAAATGGTGCTAGAACGGTAAGTGTTTCAGATACATCATTGCTTCTAAATGATGCCGATTCTACTTCTTTTGATCTTTCTTTGACTACTCAACCGACTTTTACTATTGATAAAGACAATCTGGCCACTGATGATAATCCTGTTTTTCATATCGACTCGGGTCAGCACTATTCTTATTTTCCTGAAATCGTTAACAGACATAGAGGAGATAGCACGACCTCGTTTATGTTTATCTCTGATACACTTGCTAATAAGCTTATTGAGACTTTAAATGTACCCGGAGAATCACTTATTGAAAGATATCAAAACCTAATTGTCGATGAACAATATTGCTTCCAGAAATTAATAATTGATGATGCCCACATAGCCAACGTTGCAATTAATAACATATTGCATACAGATTATAGTGAAGGACAATCCTCTAGGATGTTTAAACTTCATGGAGACTTTGCTTTGATTTGGGCTGATAGAATTAAGGATAAACTTTCTTTATCTTTTGAAATTGATTTAAAAACCAATCCATATGGAAATAAAAAAACTATTAAAAATATCGAAGCTCTTGGATATACTGGTTCAAACTCCATTTTTAATTTAAGAATCTGCCGCTCAGACGTTTATCTTGTTGATGCAAATTTATCCAAATCGTTAAACGAAGCTTTAAAAACCGGGAACAACGTTTTTTCATATTTACCTTTTATAGTGATTCAAATCGCCTGTTGTGTTTTTTGCTTTATCATTAATAAAAAACCATTTATAAGCATGAACAAAAGAGTGATCTCTTTGGTTTTGCTTGGAATGTTTGTAACGTATGGATTAGTCGTTACTTTTACATACAACTACCCATTATTTACTATCACCCCCCTTGTTTTTATCGGACTTTGGCTTATTTTCTGGTATTGGTTTAGCCCCGCAAGAAATAAAAGAAGCAACAATCGCAACTCATTAGGAACTGACTATTATGAAATTAAAATTTAGTTTTAATCTTATTAATATTCTAAAAATAATTGCTTTTTGTCTTTTTGCTGCAAGCATAGCTTCTATACCTATTTTTTCATTTAACCCAAAACTTTATCTTCTAACTTGGGTTATTGTTGGCTTAATGCTTGCCGATATGGGCCTTTATATGCTTTTGAAAAGGACATTTAACATTAACGTTGTGGTTTTGTCTCTAGTAGCATTTTCGTTCTCTGCATTAATTTCGTCAGCATTGAACGGTTTCCATGGTTTTAATTTCACCCCCATTTTATTACCAATTGCTACATCGATAATTTACCTTTTTTCAAAATCATCATCTTCATCCAAAACAATGTTGATGTCTGCGTTTTCTGGAATATGCGTGTTTTTGTTGGCTTTTGTTATTTTTTATAGAAACAATATTTTACATTTAGACTTTCATGAAAGACTTGGTGGAGTTTTTGGAGACGAGAATGATATCGCAATTCTTCTCGGGTTTGGCTTTACCTATTCTTTTTACTTAGGACTTAATTCAAAAAAAGTCATTTATATAATTGCTTTTTCGCTTCTCTCGTTATTATTTGCTTTCTGTGGTCTTTTAACGGGTTCTAAAATATATCTTTTGATTTTGTTTTTTGGATCTATTACAACCATATTTCTTCGCTTTGGGAAAAGAAAATGGTGGATATCGTGTCTCATTATTTTTGGAATAATCACAATTGGAATTATATTATTGACCCTTCCCGTGTTTTCGGCCTTGAAGAACAGACTTCTTATGTTTTTCAATACATTCTTCAGCGAATCCGACTCAAGCATGAGAGCTGACTATAGTAGTATTTTCCGACTTTATATGTTCCAAGATGGTATTGAAATGTTCTTCAGAAAACCTTTGTTTGGGTTTGGTATATGGGGATTTGCAACTTACGGCGGCTTGAATAATGGATGGTCTCATAATCATTTTTCAGAAGGACTATGTAATTTTGGGTTGATAGGTTTTACTTTATTCCACGTTCCTTTTATATCCTCTTTATATCATTTCTTCAAAACCGATAATAAAAAAGAAGTTGGTGGTGCATTTACTTTGTTGGTATTTTTCCTAGTTTCAATGATTTCATTATCATTCTTCACTCAAAAAATATATGCTTTTGTTTCTGCTCCAGTGTTTTCTTCTTTTGTCCACAAAAACATATTTTCGTTTTCCCTTTTTAGCAAAAAAGAAAGGAGCGGTTTATGAGAATAGTAGAAGTAATAAACTCTTTGTCTTATCGTGGAGGGGCACAAGTATTTTTTTGTCAGCTTTGTGCGGAAATGGCCAAATCTCATAATGAGCCAATTCACATCATTGTTCTGTACGACAGAGTCGATGATTCGTTTAATAAAATAAAAAACACCGAAAATATAATATTTCATACAGTAAATAAAAAAAGATCTTTTGATTTGAGCGCGGCTAGAAAATTAAAGAAATTGTTAAAAGAAATTCGACCAGATATTATTAATTTCCATTTACCATTTTTGTCTACATATTTTCTTGCTTTCGGTTTGAAAAAGACAAATTGGAAATTGATTAAAACATATCATTCAATACCTAATAAGGACACCAACAAATTTGAGATATTTTTAGAAAAAAAATACGCAAAAAAAGGTCTGCTATCTTTTGTTGGCATTTCAAAAACGATTAGTAAAATTGCTTCTCAGATTCATCAAAACGCCAATATTAAAACAATTTATAATGGAATATCTCTAAATAATCCAGAGCAAAAAGAATATGAAACAAAGTACGATTTTGTAATAGTGGCTTCTTTCTCCAAGGTAAAAAACCACTCCTTGCTTTTTGATGCTTTTGAGCATTATCTTCTCTATAAACCCGATTCAAAGCTTTTGTGTGTTGGCGAAGGAGAGCTTTTCGAGCATTATGTTGAGCTAACAAAAGCTAAAAAAATGGATGAAAAAGTTATTTTTGTTGGTAACCAGAAGAATGTTTTTCCTTTTTTGCACAAGTCTAGAACTTTTGTTTTGACTTCTCTCCGTGAAGGTAACCCAATTTCTATATTGGAAGCAATAAGCGTCGGCCTACCAGTAATTGCACCAAACATTGGAGGAATACCGGATGTAATAGAAGATGGAATTAATGGTTATTTGTATGAATGCAATAATCATAATCAATTACTTGATGCAATGATAAGAATAAATGATTCGTCTACATACCAGAAAATTAAGTCAAACAACATAAAAAAAGCAAGCATGTTTTCAATAGTTCATACTGCATCAGAGTATTTAGACTTTTTTGATGTTTTATGCAACAAAAAAGAATGATTACGAAGCAGTTTTACTCTGTATTATTTAAAAGCTTTTGCCAACTTTTTTAAAACGATATCTGCATAAGCCTGGCCATAAGAGATAACACATTAGTTCCTCATGGCTTGAATAAGAAGAAGAACCGTCTTCTTTCCATCATTGCTTAGTTCCCTGAAAGACTTTAACAATATAGTTTCATCAGCTTTTGGTGCAAATGAAACGCAAAAGAAATCTTCAACTGTGATGTTAAAAGCGTCGCAGATTTTTTCTATTTGAGCGAAAGTTGGCGATAACTCATGCGCCATGATTCGATAAAGCGTGCTTCTTGGTACATCACATTCTAGAGACAGTTGATGTATGCTCCAGTCTTTGACGGCCAATAAATCGTTAATTCTTTTAATTATATCCATTCATAAATACATTGACTTAAACCAAAGGTTTATCAAGTCATTTTTGATTTATTTCCCAGATGTGGGACATCAATTTCCCAGTGGAGGGAAACATTTCAAATTCTCCTTAGTTATAATCTAGCTAACTTGAAGAAAGCGAGGCTAATGGTCATGCAAGAAATTATGTCGGTAAAAGAGAAAGATCCAGTAGATGTAACGTATTTTAATTCAATTGAAACTAAAGAGGTGGAGTGGTTATGGAAACCATATATCGCCTTTGGGAAGTTAACAATATTACAAGGAGATCCAGGTGATGGCAAAACTACATTTGCTTTAAAACTAGTGAGTCAATTAACTTCACTCCAAAACAGAGAGATAAAAGGCCTTTGTGGTAGAAAGATAAATGTTATCTATCAATCTGCCGAAGACGGAGTAGAAGACTCAATCAAAGTAAAACTAGAGAAAATGCACGCTGATTGTAAGAGGGTGGCGTTTATTAACAAGAAGGACCTATCTCTTGACGACAAGTCAATTGAAAAGGCAATTAAACAAACAAAAGCAGAACTGATGGTTTTAGATCCAATTCAATCATTCATTTCTAACGGCAAATCTATGACCAGCATCAAGGGAATGAGGGAGACTCTAAGACAATTAGCTCAAGTAGCCACTAAGTATCACTGTGCAATCCTATTAATTGGCCATTTAAACAAATCTGAGGGCAAGAAAAACCTTTATAGAGGATTAGGTAGTATTGACATCACTGCGATTGCTAGAAGCGTTCTTTTTCTAAAGAAAAGTGAATACGATAACAAAATTAGAATAATCTCTAATATTAAAAACTCTTTAGAGAGCGAAGGAGATGATGTCGCGTATGAATTTGATAAAGATGAATATATTCATTGGTTAGGCGAGTATACAGAAGAGTTTGGCGAACCTGAACTTAAAGTAAACGGCAAACAAACCAATAAGAACAAACCTGTCACTAAATATCAACAAGCTGCAGAACTCATTAAGTCATATTTGGATAGAGGCACCAATGGTGCAAAATTCATTCTTTCTAAATGTAAAGAAAAAGGAATATCCGAATTTACTGTTAAAAAGGTGCGACGTGATTTAGGTATCAAGGCTTTTAAAACCAATTCACATTGGGTATGGAGATTTGAATAATGGATTCTTCAGAAAAAGAGAAAATTAGAATACGTGCTAAAGGGTATCGAAAAGAAGAAATTCAGGTTATTAGAGCAACTCCTGTTGAAGATGTATTTAATCCTTCTGCTCGTTTAAGAGTAGCGGCGTATTGCCGTGTTTCTACAGATAACGATGAGCAAGTCACTTCATATGAACTTCAAAAGAACTATTATGAGGAGCTTATTGCGAAACACGATAACTGGGATCTAGTGGAGATCTACGCTGATGAAGGTATATCAGGTACTTCACTTAATCACCGTGTTAGCTTTGCTAAGATGATTGAAGATGCTAAAGAAGGCAAGATTGATTTAATTCTCACTAAGTCGATATCAAGATTTGCGAGAAACGTGGTGGATTGCATCACTATCATTAGGGATTTGAAAAGGCTCAACCCACCTGTAAGAGTGTTTTTTGAAACTGAAAACATAGATACCGGCAAAAGTGATAGTGAAGTCATGCTTAACTTGTTAGCTATCTTTGCACAAGAAGAAAGCCACACAAAAAGCGAGATCATGACTTGGTCTATTCATCAAAGATTTGCTTCTGGCAATTTCATCACTCCTAGATTGTTTGGATATCAAATAGATAGAGATAAACCAGATAGATACATCATCATCGAAGAAGAAGCTAAGGTTATTAGATTAGTCTACGCGATGTATGTAGTCGGCTATCGATATAAAGAAATTGCTGAGCAAATGTCTAAATTGGGCTTTGTAAGTAACATTAGAGGCGATAGAAAATGGAACGCTAACGTTGTTAGAAACATTATTGATAACGAAAGAAGATGCGGAAAGATTATCGCTTGGAAAACGTATACTCCTTCTTATTTAGATCACAAAATAAAGAAAAACAATGGTAACCGAGACCAATTCGTATTAGACGATCATCATGATTCCATTGTTCCTCAAGAAGTATATGAATATTCATTAAAGATAAAAAGGATGAGGAAGATATCGCGATATTTTGGTCCGATTCCTCCTCTAACAGTTATTAATGAAGGAATATTAAAAGGTTTTGTTTTAGTAGATCCTCGATATCCTGGATTCAATTATGAGAATTACTTATTTGCGAGTGATTATGTTGCAAATAGTGATGGTGATAAGAGGAACCATCAAATCAGAAAAGGTGACGTTAGCAACTTCGATTTAGACGGATACGAAAAAGCAGATGCTCGATTATTTGTTACTCGATTTACACCTTCACTTACTTTTAAAGGAAATAGACTTTATTTCAATAAAGCTTCAATAGATAAGCTAAATAATCCTGAATATGTTGAGATTCTTTTTGAGCCAAAAGAAAGACTCCTTGCTGTAAGGAAATCGTTCAAAGGAAATTCATTTGCATTTAAGTGGGTGAGCAACGAAGGGAAAGGGATTACTAAAAGCTGCTCTGGTTTTATGCTCACTTTATATGAGCTAATGAAGTGGAATGATAATTATCAATATCGATTAAGCGGCACCAGAGGTGAAGGAAGTGACGAGTCAATTATTATCTTTGATTTGGATACCGCTCTGCCTTTAACCAAAAAGATAATTGATAAAGGCGAAACATACGATAAAGTCAGCATTAATTTGTTAGATGAATATTATGCCTACCATTATGGCAAAAACATATATGAAGATGCTTATTCTATGAGGTTATATCTCCTTGATTTATTTAAGTCATGGGATGTTAACACAGCGAAAGTTCCTACTGAGGCAGATAGTTATACCTCTTGGGCTAAAGGCATAATAAACAGCCATTTATCCGCTCTAGCGGAAGGAGGATAATAAAATGGACGATGTGATGAATAGACCAGGGTTGTCTGACATTGAGGTCAACAAAGATCTTGAAGAAACCGTGGTCGAGAATGTCAACTATGATGGCTTCGAAGTTGTTAGAAGAGAATTCTTCTCTCATACATTTGAAGTATCAGTGAGCTTCAGGATAGATTCGATAATGTTTAATACTGCAACATTAAAGAAGATGCCTAATGTCAGATATGTGCAGTTCATCGTTAACCCAGAAAAGAAGAAGATAGTAATCAAATCTTGTGATGTTGACGATAAAGATGCAATTAGGTGGTGTCAGTATAACGAAAGGCTTGATAAGAGAACGCCAAAAAAGATTCTTTGCCGAATGTTTGCTGCCAAGGTCTTCGACATGATGGATTGGAATATTGAAAATCGATATAAGATCCAAGGGAATATCTTACGATCTCAAAATGAAATACTTATAGTATTTGACCTTAACGATACTGAAGTATATACACCAAAAAGAAGAACTGAAGACGGGAGATGTATGAAGTCAAAACCATATTATCCGGAAGGCTGGAGAGAGTCATTTGGCTTACCTGTTGCCGAGCATGAAAGAGCGCTAGATATCAATATCCTAGATGGCTATGCTCGAATTCAGATTATTGAGCAAAGAAATGTAAAAAAGACAAAAACACCTCTTCCTTCTGTAGATGCTGCTCCAGTTGCCGAAGAAGATACTCCAGTAGTTCAAGAAGAAGCTGATACCGTTCCAGTTGAAGATGAGCCAGATCCTACACCTATGGAAGACGCATTCCCGTATCTCTTTGGAGGAGATGACTATGGCAGGTAAGGATATAATATCCGTCACCTTCTTTTATAAAGACGGTTCAATTCGAGTGTCGATGGGTGCGTTAGAAAGCTTTGGACTTCCCAAGTTTATTAGATTCTTAATTAACCCTTCAAAAAAGACATTTGCTGTTGAGCCATGTAATAGAAGTGATTTAAGTGGTGTACATGTCACTTATACCATGAGTGGATTAACCGCAGGTTTCAGAACATTCTCTGTTCTACTTGTAGAACAAATCTATGAATTTATGAATTGGGATATTAAGAAGAGATATCGCGTTTATGGTAACTATGTCAAAGAACAAAATGTCGCAGTATTTGATCTAAACCATTATGGTTTTGTCGAAGATTTGAAGTATTACGGAAAGGAAAAACCTTATGGCAAGAAGAAAAAGAAAACCAACCATAAGAGCTAATTTCTATTCGATTGAAAGAATCATATATCGAAAAAGGAAGTACATATATATAACTAATCCAAAGGGATATCTGTTTTCTGGCGCATCAACTTTAGTAAAGATTACGAAAGAAGATTTGCCCAAGTGTTTCGTTCCGGCTAGATATAAGAAATGCTTTGGGTTTCTCAGGACTAACAAAGTTAAATCACTAGTTTATATCCCCAACCATAGCAATAGCCATTTTCTAAAAGATGATGTTTTGCTCATTTCTTATAGGGATGAAATTGTACAAGATCCTGGTGATTTATATGGTTTTAAAAACTATCAGCTTTATATCTTTGGCTTAGATATCTTAACTTTCTTAAAAAGCATTAGATTATTCTCTCCAGAAGTAGACGTCAGTCGTATTGAAGAAAGAATAAGAAACAAGAAGCAGCTTTTAATGGAATCGAATAAAGAAATTTATTCACTAGAAGCTGAAAACGTTAACCTGGACTTATTCTTTTCTTATAAACAAATGGAGGTGGCTTATTAATGGAAAAGCTATCTCTTGGAGATATTACTGTATCAGTCAAACTCAAAATTGATGGAAGGTTTGGGAGAACGTTTATTGTTTTGATAAGAAGAAAAGCATACATCCTTAAAATAACCGACGGATTTGGTGAAGCTATAACCAAAGCAGAACATATGCCGCATTTATATAAGGTTGGAATGCTTAATTATGATAAAAAAGAACGCGCGTATTATCTTTATAAATTTATAGACGGCCATTTTATCGATGAATTACCAATTCTAAATAGAGAGCTTTTGAGAGCGTTTATTGATATGGCTAGTGAAATAGATTCTCTAGATTATGCGATTACAGATATTGATGCAAAGAATATGATTTTTTCTAAAGATAAGAAGCTCTACTTTGTAGATCATGACGGAATTACTCATAAAGGTATAGCGTTTTTAAGAGACTGTTACCCGTATAGCGAATGTGAAAACCATCCTCTTGAGAACCAACCTAATAGTAGTTTGAAGAATGCATATGATGTTCCAACAGAAATATATTACTTAGGTGCATTCTTATACGACAAATTCATTAAAACCAATCGCAGTGAAAGCGATGAAATTAAAAATATAGTAAGCAAGATGTGCGCTCTAGATCGCAGTGATCGCTTTGCAGACTTTGCCTCTATTAAAGCAGCGATTGATGGGTAGAAAGGAGGCTAAAATGGCGAATGATGATTCAATGGTGTTCTATACGATCGATGATGTTGCTAATGCTTTAAGAATTTCAATGTTATCAGTAGTGAAGTACATCAAAAACGGAAAACTCAAATCATTTAAAATCGGAAGATTAGTAAGAATCAGAAAAACTGATTTTGAAGATTTCTTAAAAACACAAAACGCTTAAGCGTAGAAAGAAGGAAAACATGAATAAAAGAGATTTGGTTGATGTGGTCGCTAACAAGACCGGATTAACAAAGACAGATGTTCAAAAAGTAGTGGATGAGACGATTCATACTATCGTCAGCTATGTTTCTCATGAAAGCATTAGGCTAGAGCCTCTTGGAACATTTAGACTGGTAGAGAGATCAGCTAGGATCGGACGAAATCCAAAAACCAACGAGCCTATTAGTATTCCTGCAAAAATTACGATGGGTTTCAAAGCTAGTAAAACTGCAGAAGAGCGATTAAAGCTTTAAAAAGCGGGTTTTTTGATTTTCTTTTCTCTTTCTGATATGTATATATCTCTTTCTCCTTTTAGTCAAAATAGATATATCCCCATCAGCAGACAAAAAAGAAAATAGCTAAGCTATTTTGTTCCAAATCAATCATCTCTATGATAATATTTATTTGAAAGGAGATATCTAAATGAACATTAAGCTTAAAGATTTTAAAGGTTTGGTTTGGAATGCAAGTCTTCTTGATTATAGATTATTCAATTTAGTTGATGGTGGTGTCAATGTTGATTCATTACCGTTATTATGGGAAACGAAAAATCCTGGTGATTGGGCTGACATCGGTGGCAACAAATATGATGATTACTATGTTCAAGAGATACAGACTAATAAAAGAAATACTCTGGATATCTTGATTAGCAAGAATCCTGGTGTAAACGGCGATACTAGAAATAACAAATAAAATCACACATGGTGAAGTAAATAAAGAAGTCTTGTTCTACGCGAGCAGCTTCTTTTATTTTTGGTCATTTTTTTGGTATTGTTTCAGTTTGACTTTTTCTTTGTTCAGAATTTCGTGGGATTGTCACAGTTAGACAAAGACAAAAAAAGCATGATTGTAAGTGCTTTTTTGTTTTATCAAAATTCATTTTAATATTATTTTATTATGTTATTAATTTTGACATATTATTTTGTATTTAAGATAGCAAATAAAAGATTATATTTGTTAATATAGTTGCTATGTTAGAACAGGAGTATCAAAAAGAACATGGAACTGGTCCTTTTGCATGTTATTATTCTGGATATTCTAATAGTACTTTAGCTACTTATGTAA
>JGI24707J26582_10001431_pt1 | contig 18729 bp, 10 predicted proteins | sample BioPla1DNA1_FD_26582 | JGI IMG/M metagenome (IMG submission 26582)
ACTGTGCCAAAGTCCATACCGATAGGAAGAACACCCTGAGTACGGAATGCAGCTACATTCTCGCTCATTGTCTCTGCAAGAGAAAGTTTTTCAGGAATCATCGGAATCTTGACTGCCTTGCCAGTACACTGTGCATTACGCTCAATAATAAACTCCTTGAGTTCCTGACTACGCTCAGCTTCCTTATCACTCTTACCAAACATTGCAACTTGATATTCAAGAATTCTCTTTTCACGCACACACAAACCACGGCCAGCATTTTCCTTCGGCGTTGCTTTGCAATGTCCAAACATAGCACTGTACTCATTTGTATCATTACAATTAAGCACAAACTTTTTACCGAAGTTAGCCTGAGTACGATAATTCAACGAGTTAGAAGTTGCTGCTGTTACTACAAAGGAAATACCTACGCCCTGCGCTTCCCGTGCCAATGTGTTAATATCCTCATTCTGATCCGGGAAATATTCCTTGAAAGCAGCCATATTATCGATTACAACCACAGCCATAGGCATATCAGTATAACCAGCTTCGAGGTATGCAGCATAGTTACCAACGCCTTTTCCTGAAAGAATCTTCTTTCGCTGGATGACCATTCCATTCAGCATCTTGAATAGATTCTTACATTTTTCTTCTTCGTTAGAAAGAACTACGCCACCAACATGAGCAGAATCTTCAAAAATCTTAAGGACCATGCTGCCACAGTCTACAAGATAGATATTAACCTGTTGAGGTGTATACTTTTTAATTAATCCATAAACCAATGTCTGCAACATAACAGTTTTGCCCATCTGAGCAGAACCGACAATGTAAACATTGTCCTTAGAAACATCAAGATCAACTGCACCTTGCTGTTGCTGTTCCGGATCGTCAAACACACCAAGAGGTACACTGATTCCTGCAGAAGTTTCTACAGTGTAATCCAGTTCATCTGTCAAAATCTTATCTTTGAGAGATGGCAGGCAAATACCAGGGAGTTTATCGATTCCTTTTTTTCCACAGTAATCGTTAACGTAATCTACAATTGCCTGCAACTGAGAAACTGCATTTTTAGAGCTTTTAGCTTTCTTATTGGTGTAAAGCAGTGTTTTCTTACCCCAAAGATTTCTCTCATAGATAGCAAACGTTTTTTCACTGTTCTCATTACCTTCAGGAACATTCGCACCACTGTAAGCAGATTGGAAGAGATCAAAGATCTCATTATTGCCAACCTGGAAATAAGCTCTACCAGGTTCAACAATTTCTGCAGCCAACGGTGTTTTAATAACTTCGTTACTATCTTCCTTGGTTTGAACCTTCAAACACAGTTTGAATTTAGAGTTGGACCAAATCTGAGCATCGACAACACCTGCAGGTTTCTGTGTCGCAAGGATTAAGTGGATACCAAGGGTACGACCAATACGTGCTGCTGAGATAAGTTCCTTCATAAAGTCAGGGTATTCCTGTTTAAGCTCAGCAAATTCATCAACAATCATAATTAAGTGAGGCATCGGTTTTGTTACTTTGCCGGCTTTGTATAGCTTAATGTAATCGTTAATGTGGTTTACTCCGCTTTCGGAGAACATTTCCTGACGTTTCACCAACTCAGCCTTAATTGATAACAGAGATCTATTGATTTCACGTCCGTCAATGTTAGTAATAGTACCAATAAGGTGCGGTAAATTCTTAAACTGATTTGCCATGCCACCGCCCTTGAAGTCGATAATAACGAATCCGACCTCATACGGGTGGTACAATGTTGCCATTGATAGAATATATGTTTGCAATACTTCTGATTTACCAGAACCGGTGGTGCCGGCCACAAGGCCGTGAGGACCATGCGCTCCTGACTTGTCACTAATATCAAGATAGACTATTTGGTTCTTTGTTTTTACGCCCAAAGGAGCTGCAAGACTCTTATAGACCTGCGCATTCTCCCATCTCGCGTGAAGGTCAATATCTTCAACAGAAAGAATACCAAGCATTTCAAACATTGTGATATTCTTGGTTAATTCGCCTTCCAAAGAAACCTCATCAACAGAGATGGCGCCCAGTTTAAGTGCGACCGTTTCTGCGACTTCATCGGACACTGCAGGGAAGGCAAATTCAGAAACGATATCTCCATTCTCAGTCTTTAGAACCAAACCAGACTGAGTATCCTGAATTCTAACAATCTCTGTGCATCCCTGAGGTAACATTTCCTCATATTCCTCAAGGAATACGAAAGTGAAACCATATGCAGCACAATTTTTAATATACTTGGAAACAGGGTGTGTGCTAATGGAAGAAGCATCTGTAACAAAAACAACATAGTGTTCAGGGAACACAATATCTTTATTAACAGTTAAAGCATTTTCTCTAGAAGATAATGTAATATACAAATCTTCAAGGATAAGGTTCTTGCTTTCTTCATCGCAAACAATATTCTTTACACCAAGTTTTTGATTGTCCACATTCTGCAACCATCGTATCCACTGCATTTTGGAGGAGTAATCATCACTCAAAATGTATACCATCTTTACTTCGTTGTAAAAATGGCGAATGCTAATATCCAAAGTCATATTCTTAAGAATCTGCTCAAGAATTGCTTTAGGACCAACAACGCCTACACCGCAAGATGCATTGAAATCTGAAATGATTGGTGCATTTTCAATATACTTGTATTTTTCGGCAAGATCTGCCGGAATAGTTGCAAGGGGGTCATCAAGATCTACAAACTCTTGCTTGTTATAGACAATTTGATTTGCAGACTCAACACGACCTCGACCGAGATAAACTTGTAAAAAATCTTTGTCTTCTTGTGTTTTCTCAAAGAGACGTCTACCAAATCCATCTACTTCTTTTATGCTATTTTCTAGGGACTCATAGATAAGATTTCTTATACGCAATTCATTGGAACGAGCCGCTTCAATAGTTGCCTTCTTCTCTTCAATATATTTATTGTAGTTTTCGATTCGTTCTTGTGTTTCCTTCTTGTAGTCTTTGTTCTCTTTGACAAAAGAAACAATAGACATGATAACACCTAGCCCTATTGATACGGCGCTGTAAATAACAAATGTTCCACCGCCGCCAATAATACCTCTCAAGACAACCGTCATCGCGAGCATAACAACGGACGGAATAAGAGACATAACCAGATTCTTTTTCGGCTTAGATGGTTTCTGTACGGCTTGTTGAATCTCCAGATTATCTTCTGGAATCACATACTGTACACGAGAGTTTCTAATGAACTTAGGATACTTAAAATGAGTGGAATGAATTTCAACAGGTCTGCTTGTTAAACCGTTAATCTTCATGTCATTTGCAGAAGATGTATATATCTTGCCTGCTTTATAATAAAAGCTGAATCCGACAATTGAAAAAAAGTCCTTATCGTGCAATTGCGCTGATTTGCCAATTTTAACACCATTAACAAAAACACCGTAGTTACTGCCATTGTCATAGATAGTGCATTTACCTCCGGAGCAATCCAAAACAAGGGTATCCTTACCAAGATATGTATCTGAAAACTGAATACTCGAATCTTGAGTACCACCGATCTTAACCTGATTTTTTCCTGCAATATCAATTTCGAGATCATAGTCCTTCTTTGCATAATCAAAATCGATCATAAAAGAAAGCGCAAAAACATCATTATCGGAATCCTGATACTTAACAAGCAACTCGTCACCATGTACCAGTTGTTTAGTAAGAAGCTTACGAATATCACCAATAGTGAAATATAAATTGTCAGAACAAATGATACTCCACTCATCACCGCTTCTCTGAAGGGTTATTTCAATAGGCGAAAAGAACAATTCCTTTCTCAGTCTGACAGTACATTCAGGAGAAGTACCGACCTTAACTTCACCATCTGTAGGCGCCAACTCGATCTCTTTATATAAGTTCTTGCTTGAAATTATAAGTTTATATCTACTATTCACGGTTGCACCTCCTTATTCTGTGAAGTATATAACAGTTCCGTTTCTTACACCGAATTCTTCCAAGGTTTTATTGCCTCTCAGTAAAGCAATAGGTTTTTCTGCTTTTAAATAGCAATTCTTAACATTGCTTGTGTCAATCTTCAAATCATACGCCTCATTCAACGCAACAACCAACTCATTAGCAGTGATATAGAGGGGGATTTCAATATCCTTAACGATTTTGCGCTTTGTCATATTAAAAACAGCCGTTACTGTTTCTCTATTCATGTCTAATCCTCCTTTACATTACTAAGAACGCCGTCTTTTGAATTCCGTTATCTTTAACTAAATCAACACATTTCATTTGATCGTAGCGTTCGTTGTGTTCAATATATTCACTTACAGTGAACTTCATCGTGAATGCCGGTGAAATAAGTGAATTGTCTCTGTCCTTTTTGAAGTTGTTGCATACAAAGACATATTTATCGCCACTCATACCTGTCACATTAGAGACCAGTACATTTGTAGCATAAACGGCAGATGCCGTCTGTTCGGTTACAATGATAACCTTATCAGCAATTCCAAGAAGGTTTGCCTTATCTTCATCAAAGGTAGAATCTGCATCAACAACAATGTAGTCATAATCTTTAGACTTTTTTGCAGAAAGAATAATTTTCTCATACAAAGAATACTTAAGTCCAAGGGACATCAGCGCTGCTTTAAACGGAGGTAAATATGTAAATTGCTCTTTGCGAATTACATGCTTAATTTCATCGTAGATATTGTCCGATGCTTTCGCAAGTTTCGCATACACATCGGATGCCGCAATAGGTGTTTCGTTGTCGAGAAGCATTTGGAATGCTTGTAAGTGTCCCGCATTGATATAAAGGACTCTTTTATAATTTTTTGTCAAACAAGCGCTGATTCCCATTGCAACGGTCGTTTTTCCAACGCCACCACATGCAGAATACACAAGAATAATCTGAGTTTCCTTTTTTGTGCCGATATCTACATTGAGGACATCTGCACTCTTTCCGGAAATCTCATTAAAGATTTCTTTAATGCTTGTATACTTGAAAATTAGATTAACGTTCAGATCAGCAGTCTGTTCTTCTTCGTTTTGCTCCGTCATCAAGAAAATGTTACTAATGTTATGACGTTGCATCGACTGATCGTATAGGTCTTCGGAAACGATAAGAATATCTGCTCTTTGAGGAGTTGCGAACGTTTCATCAAAAAAAGATTTATCAGTTATAATCTCTAAATCGACTTTTTCAAAAAAATCTTCAACAAACTTAAGTTGCAGAGGAATGATGTAATTAACATCTGTATCCGCAATAATGATTCTTGGTTTTTCCATTTACATCATCCTCCTTCTTACGAAATACTAACCTGGAAATCACTATCTGCCATTCTAATGATATCACCGTTTTTAATTTGGTAAGGGTGATTTGGTTGCAGACGAACCTTGTTGACAAAAGTACCATTTGAACTCTGCAAATCGGTAACTGTATATTGGCTTCCCCGTCTGTTAATTTTACAGTGTGAACGGCTAATCATCTTATTAAAGGAAACAACACCATCTACCAGTCCTTGTTTCTTTCCAATGATAAACTCATCCTTAGTAACTTCGATCTCAATTCTAGTAGGCGCATTCATCGCAATAATACGGAGTTTTCCTGAAGCTCCAGATGGCTCATTGTGGGGATAATTAATAACAGGTGTAGCACCTTTTCCACCCTTTAATCTACTTTGAAGATCCTCAAGAGACAGGGAGCCATTTGAAAGGTCTGCAGAAAACTGCATATTTTTTGCAGTAGATAAAGTTGAAATTCCCGAAATCAACTTTACCAAGCTGCTTCTCAATTCGTTTTCAAACGCTGGGGAATCATCAAACATCCTTTTATTTAATGGTAAGTACACCAAGCTCACTTTATGGGTTGACGGATCAACATAAATATGTTCAAAGGAAATATCTATGTTTTGACAAGACAAAAAGCCATTATGCTTTACATCAACAATGTTTGAAAGCAAATTAGACACAATTGTCAAGAAGCTTTCTGCATCCATTGAAGGCAACATACTGGCAAAAGATTTTAACCCTTTCGTCAAATAGAATAACTGCATTTTTCCGTTATACATCATCTTCATACACTTTACGAAGCAACTATTTGCTTGGCTTTGGAGCACCTTATACTCCGTAGACAGAAAGGTGCTATTGTCGCTCAGAATATAGGAAAAATTCGAGCCACATTCCATTTCTTTTATATAGTTGTTTTCAATTAAAGCATTCATATTATTAACACCTTCTTGTCCTAGTCTTTTGCTATTTATCACAAGTTGGACTACATACTTCTCTGTAATCTAACTTCTAACAAATAGCTCCATCTCCCCGTGCAGGGAAGAACCTGCACGGGGGACTATGGAACTACTTCTTATTTGTTACTTGCCTGCTGATTCTTTTTTCTTACGTTTGTATGTAACAAGAGTACCGATGCCGCCTGCAAGAACTATCACACCGGCGATAGATCCCCAGAAAAGGCCCTTGTTTGCATACCAACGAACGAATGCGTTACGAGAAACCGTTACTTCATTGAAGAACACATATGTGCTATCCTCGTTGTCTTCTGAATGGGCTTTGAGGAAGTCTTCAGAATCAGTGTCTGTAACATTGCCGGCAAGATCCGTCACCTTGATACGGACTTTGTGAGCAGTTGTACCAGTCTGTTCCGTTAAGTCAAAGTCACCGGTAAAGTTATAAAGATTATCACCAATTTCCTCTGAAGTAAGAGTTTTGATGGTTTCTCCATTTACGATAACTTCGATTGTCTTCAAACCTCCAACATCAACGATGGTATACTTAACGTTAAGCTTGCCATCAACAATCTTATCAACATCAGCAATCTTCTTATCGAGGTTTACGATGTTTCTAATCTCAGGAGCAACGGAGTCAACTGTGAAGTTCATTGTGTCAAGGATTTCCTTACCCTGTTCGTCAAGGGAGTTGTCAGGAACGCTTGTAGATTCGTTCTCTGCAGAGTCATCTGCTGCGTACTTGGATGTTAAGGAAATCTTGTAGACGCCATCCTTCTCAAAGTTGGAAGACTTAATGGTGTAAACATACTGATACCAGCCGCTTTCACCGATACCTACCTGAGCATTGATGTTTTCAGGATTGCTTGTGAAGTCTACGTCTACTGTTTCACCGTCACGGGTAATGAGAATCTTCAATGAACCTTCAAGGATTCTATCAGCGTTGTACTCTGTAATAACAAGGTCATCTTCAACGGAAGTAATATACTGTCCGCCATCTTTGATCAACGCCACGAGCTCATCACTGTACTCATAAACAGAACCGAATCTGTTAATTGTGAACTTAATCTCGGATTCTGAAGTATGCTTGGCTTTATCGGTCATGCCGATGGTCAGAACATAAATACCATCATTTCCAACCTCAGAAGGAATAGTGAAGCTACCGGATCCGCCCTTATCATTGTCATTAACCTTAATAAAGGTGTCAGTTACATCTTCAACCTTATCAAAGCGAGTTCTAGTGAGCTTGATGGTCTTAGTATCAAAGTTCTGATCTGCAAAATTAAAGCCAATTGTGGCCTCACCCTTGTAAGCACCGCCAACCTCAGTCTTGGCTGCACCGTTGATTGTGTAGGTAGGAACCTCAATCTTAGTATCAATGGTCATCTGCTTAGAGGTGTAGGTTGTCATCTTGTTAGAAGACTTATCGGTGTAGTTGATAGTGACAAAATAGTCACCATCTTCTGTCAGGGTAAAGGTACCAACGTGAACATCAACACTGTTGTCATTCCAAGTAGGTGTTACCGCAGTTGCAGCACCTCCATCCTTGGAAACCGTTACTTGAACGTCGTTTGCATAAAAGTTTGCTTCATTGATGGTTACGGTTGCATTAATATTGCCGTTATAGTAGGAAATATCCCCAACAACATTCGTTGCCTCGTTGTAGCTTACCTGTGCTGTAGGAGCGATGTTATCAACTACAATACGTTTTGTTTCCTTATGAGCATCTGATTCATTTCCTGCACGGTCAGTTGCGGTAAACTCAACAGTTCCGTTAAACTGGTTATCGCTTCCAAGAACCATCTTCGGAATCTCAAAGGTTACTGTTGCAGTCTTCCTATTCTCGGAATACTTAATGTCTGCTGCTTGGATTGCTTCGTTAATGAGTTCTGCATTTACATTGCTTACACCAGCAGCATTCAGGTAGCTGTAGAGGAAGGAATGAACCTCAGATGTAGAATCTTCCGCTGTAAGGGTTACTGTCATCTTTGCATTGTAGAATCCGAAAGTAACAGACTCAAGAACAGTGTCAAGCACGCTGGTACTATAGCTTACTGTCAGGTTTGTAGGATCAGTTTTGTCAACGGTGAAATAATCAGTCGCATAATCCTCAGCCGCGTTTGTTGCCTTATCGGTATAAGCAACATCAAAGGTATAATTAGCATCGCCAGGATACGTAATGGTGATGGTATGAATATCACCGGTAGAATCAACAGTCCATGCGGACTTACTATTCAAAGTTGCAGCATCAAGTACAGCACCGGTAACATCCTTAGCAATGATTGTGAAATCAACCTCATCAGCGATAAAGTTGTGTTCGTTAATAGTGATTACTGCTGTCTGAGTATCAGCAAAATATTTACGTTCGTTGCCGTCACGGTCGGTAAGCTTATTTGCTACGGTCTTGTTCTGATATTCAACATTGATAACCGGAAGGGTGGTATCGATTGTATGTGTATCAGAAACATACTTAACCATCTCGTTATTGGAACGATCCGTATACTCAACAGTAATTACATAATGTCCGTCACCAGAATGATCCGTAGGAGCAGGCAGAGTAAATGTACCAATAACCTTGTCTTCTGCGTTTCTTGTTCCCCAAGAAACGGAACCATAGTTAAAGGCTTCACCGTTCTTTGTAACAGTAACCACTACATCTTCAGCATAGAAGTTAGCTTCGGTTACAGTAAATTTAACATCAACGGCATTGTTGTAGAAATAATCCTGACCAATGACTCTGTCGGCCTCTGTATACTCAACAGAAATTTCCGGAGCAATAGTATCAACAACAATGATGTTTCCGTTATCTACCTTCTTAACACTCTTATTTTGGAAGGTATCGGTAGCCAAAACACTTAGATATCCTCTGTACTGAGCGACCTGGTCAGCAGTCAAGGTGATTTCAGCTGTAAACTTAGATTTATCAGTCTGATCCTGAACAGCGGGAATGGTTGCGTCTGTAAGATATTCAGGATGATTGATGGTACTTGCACCGTTTTCCTTTGTATAACCCCAAGTGAAGGATTCAACTCCAGAACTTGTATCGTAAGAGGTGAATCTTACGGTTACAGAAGGATTATAATAACCAAAAGTAATTACACTAAGGAATGTATCCCAAGGAGTTGTAATATAATCAACTGTAGGTTCTGAAGGAGCACCGTGGTCAATGATAAACTCATCAGCAACAAATTGAGTTGCATCCCAACCTGCAATATCCTGATAATCCATCTTGAGATTATAAATACCATTAACGTACTGGTCATACTCGTAAGAGTAAGTGTCTGTACCAGCAGGTGTCCATGTTGCTGCTTGCAAAATTGCTGTAAGCTGCGCAGCAGTGAATGAAACATCCACATCAGTTATGTCTTTCATTGTTCCCGTGATAACAACATCGCTAGCACGGAAATTGTGCTCAGTTACGGTAAAGACAGTCTTCTGAACATCGCCATTATGAATATAGTCAATCTTAACTACAGGGGCAGTCTTATCAACTGTAATGACTTCAGATTCATAATCTGTCATCGGGTTGTTGGCTTTGTCGGTATAGGTTACATAGACAACATAATCGCCGTCACCTTCTAATGTGAAGGTACCAACCTTTCCGTTCCAAGAAGGCGTAACATTTGTCGCCACACCACCATCTTTAGAAACCTTTACAACAACATCTTCCGCATAAAAATTAGTTTCTGTTATGGTAAGTTCTACAGCCACATCACTGTTGAAGAAGTGAGCACCATTATATGAACCGTCCTGAGCCTCATAAGGTGCCTCACCTTGATACTTAATTGATAATTCAGGTGCAATGGTATCAACGATGAAAACATAATCATCATCTTTTCCAATCTCATTAGAAGCCTTATCAGTTGCAGTAAATGAAATCTTGCCGTGCATCTGTTCTGCTTGAGATGCAGGGAGCGTCAGCGTTGCTGTTGCCCTATTTCCATCAACTGTCACCGCAATTTCTTCGGTAACGGGAGTGCCTGTCTCAGGAGTATAGGTCCAATCGAAATGATCAATACCAGAATTTTCATCCTCAGCAGTAAATGTAATAGTAATGGTAGGATTGTAGAACCCAAGGCTCTGACCTATTTTCTGAATAAGATTCAACTCTGAGAACTCGATGTTTAAATTACCGGGATTGCCCGTATCAATTTTTATATTGACAGCAATCTTATCGGTGATACCTCCAGTGGTGGTATTTTTCAAGTAAACATAACGAGTTGCAGTACCCTGATCACTGAAGGTAACACTATTGGCAAATACATCAGCTGCAGCTTTTGCAATCTGATATCCTGCTACGGGAACAACATCTACATTGGAAATATACCAACCATTTGTTCCGTCAACAGTAGGAAGTGAGTAGGGAGTAGCAGGTGTATCTTCAAAGGTTATGCTGATGATGTAGGATGCTGTATCCACACCATACCTGCCGAATTGAGCCTTAGTAGCTTCTACAGTTAGTTCGAGAGAACCATCAGCAGTTGCTCTAATTGCCTCCGCAAGAACATTGTAATCAGTCACAGTAACTACACCAGTATTTGCATTAATGCTTACACCAGGAGTCCTATCAAGTCTGTAGGAAATGCTTCCCTTGATTCTGTTGTTTGCTTTTACCGCAGTCTGATTAGCAACAGTATTGGAAGTTCCAATAACATAGTCAATCTGGTTGTTTGCAAAACTGATGTATTGTCCTTGAGATGAAACCACACCAGAAACATCTAACGTATATTCAATTACGCACTCTTTATAATTACTATTACCGGAGAGAGTTGCAATTACCTTTATTGAGCCAGGATAATCAACTGTCAACAGACCGGTATTTGCATCAATTGAGGCAATACCTTCTTCATCAGTTTCAATTCTGTATGTAATACTGCCGCCTGCAAGAGCTGCTGTATCAGTTGCGCCGAAGTTATATTCCTTACCGTAGGGAACTTCGCCAGAAATCTGATCTGTACCGGATGTTCCGGTAAACTCATCAAAAGCAAAGCTCTGTTCAGCCTTTGCAATGAAAACATTATAAGGAGCAACAGCGCTTGCTGCCGGATCAACAGTTACATCCGCATCATTGTAGCTGTCTTTTACTGCTTTAACCCAAATGATATAGGAACCAGCATCGGTTACAGTAGGGATCTCATCGACCCATGCAGAATCATTAACTGTCAGATCTCCATCATCAAGTTGATACTTCAGGTCGTAATTTCCTTTGTTTTCAACCGTTACAGCAGGTTGAGCAACCGGAATATCATTTTCTACTGTATATATGCCTTCAAGCCCCTTAACCACAAGTCCTTCAAGATCAAGGTCGCCCTCAATCAAGTTTGTAGTAACTGGTGCCGTTATTAGTTTGTTGTAGTTGGAGCCACGGTCAACTGTAAGTACAATTGTATACTGACCAACAGCGGTAGCAGTTGGAATTTCTTTTGTGACAGTATCAACGGTATTCACAGTCCAAGTCACAACATCGCCTTGCTCAAAGCTACCATTTAATGTTACAATTTCCTGAGCAGTCTCATTGTATGCGATATTCTTTCCTTCGATAGAGATATCCTCAATATCAGCAGGGTTGATAACTGTTTGCACAGTCTTATCAAGGGTAGTATAGCCTGTACGTGCAACTACCACCCTAACACTATATGTGCCAGCATCCGTTGCTTTAGGAACTTCAGATACGGGATCAGTTGCGCCATTCAGATAATACTCAACGGTATCTCCTGCAACCTCAGTCACAGAAACAAGTTCCTGCTCACCACCATTATAGGTGAGAGTCTTACCGGAAATCTGGACATCCTTTATTTTAGTGCAGGTCATTTGAATAGTGAAATTATCCTGAAGGCTCGTAATTACTTGATCATATGCGTCGTTTGTGTAGGTCGCATAATCATCGTGGGTAACAGTGATGGCGCTTACCATAATGTTTCCAGGCTCGGAACCATCAAAAACAACGACTTCACCATTTGCATCAGTAGGAACATCGTCATTGCCCATTACCTCAGAACCTAAATCATTGTCATAAATAACATAGGTTACTTTTGCTCCTTCAATCGGTTCGCCAGTAACATCATCAACCACTGTTATAGTTACAGCGTCAGGATGAGATGTTGTTGCTGCATAAGCTACCATCGAGAATGGAATCATGGAAAACACCATTGCAATCGACAGAAGAGCCGCCAGCAATCTGTGCGAAGCTTTGCTTTTAACATTACTCATAGCTATTTTCTCTCCTTGTGCGTTTATATTTTGTAGCCTTATATATTCTCCCGTTGAACAAGCAGTGCATATTCAACGTCTAAACCATTAGAAATAAAAGAACATAAGTGACGTATTCGTTTCTCCAGTCTGTGAAATTGATAATGATAAGCATTAGAAAGCTTAATATCATTGTCACATCAAACACCGTCGCAGGAACATTTGTAAAGAATGTCGCTATTCCCGGATGACAGTTCATTTTCACATTCCCATCAATTTTCCGAATGATGAACCATTTACGTTCTGCATTAGCCATCGCAATCAGGACATATCCCGCTATTGCTGAAAGCCAAAAAACTACTCCAATCAGTACAGTCATTTTTCGGTCTTGCTCTCCCATTTTAACTGCTATTGGCATGAGCAAAATTGAGGCTGACATCAGAAATATGAATACAACGGCAAACCAGAATAGTCGTCTTATCTTCTGAATGCTTCTCATCCAATCACCTCTTCGGTGTGGACGAGGATAACCTCTTCGATAATTTCAAGCTTTTTGCCGCCAGTACGAGCAATTGGATTATGTGCCTGTGCATCAAGAGGTGCTGTTGCGTTCTCATCGATAAGTAAGCCTGTTGTTTCAGACTCAAGCATTCCGGTTTCTTCAGAATCAAGTCCGTTCGCCTTATTATCTACCAACAAACCAGTTTCGGGCTTGTCATCATCGGGAGCTTCATTTTTCTTGTTGAGCTTACCAGAATCAGGCATTGTACCGGTAAGTTTACCGCGCTCGGCGTTAGTCTTGCTTTCTTTGTAAGACTTGGCGCCGGTTTTTTTATTTGCTGCACGCATCTTAGCAATAGACTTTCTTGCGGTTCTACCCGATAGATCTCCGATAACACTCGGTATCTTAAAAAAGAACCAGAAGAATACTGCAAGGACTAAGCATACGCCTGCGATCGCAAAAGAGATAATTGATAATGTTTGTAATGTTTGTGCCATATCTTAATTACCTCCTTGCTGACGTTTTTCTACTTCGTTATACTTCGCATTGATATTTGCAATAAACGAATCATAACTGGATGTTACTTTATTCTTTGTCTTATTAACGTAATCAAGCGTGGAGATAATTGAGTTTGATTTGCTATACAAATCATCCATCCATTCCAACGCTGTCTCACGCTCAAAACCAACACTTGCCATAAGGTCTGCCTGGTCATTGATCAGCAACATTGTCACATAGTAGAGTGAAATCTTGTCATAATTCGCTTCGCTGTCAGTGGATTTATCGATTATGCCAATTGCTGTTTCAATTTCTTCAAACAACTTAGTATAGTCATCAAGTGAGTTCTCGGAAGTTTTGCTCTGCTTCGTCATGAAATTACAAATAGATAAATAACAATTTGCGATTTCTTTCTTGTCATAGGAAGCTTCCGCACTAACCGCTATTTCAAAGAGAGGCTTTGCATTAACCGCAGCACTCTTTAATGAACTGTCACCAAACTGTGCGAAGTAAAGTTTTCCCATATCGTAGTACAGTTCAGCGAACTCAGGCTGTGTGGTATCCAGCGAAGAAGCGTTTGCTTCAATCGTGTTACCGATCTTTTTCACATTATCCTCTGTGGCATCGTGATTCTTGTAATAATCAATCAACAAGTTATAAGCTTCGATTCGCTGAGGGTAAATATCAATCGCAGTGTAATAGTTTGCGGGATTTGTAGTTCCAATATTAGTTTCATAGTCCTGTGTATTCAAACTTGTTGCTGTTGTATTTAGAACTAATCCTGCAATAGCCATTACTGCTGACATACCGATTGCAACAATGAAGGTTATGAGCTTTCTTCGCTGTTTCTGCTTAAATCCTTTTGTAATCAGTTCTGGATGTTCCAAATCGTAAAGCAAGTCTGCACAGCTTTGATAACGATTTTCTGCCGCCGGTTCAACACAACGGTCGATTATAATCTCGATACCTTCAGAGAGTTCCGGATTCCACTGTCTTACCGGTGCATATGGCTCTCCATTTCGAGGGTCTACACCAGTGAGCAGGTGATGCATTGTCATGCCGAGCGCAAAAATATCTGATCTTGGGTCAGTCTGACCACTGTACTGCTCTGGAGGAGCATAACCCTTAGTGCCAAGAACTGTTGTATCCGCAAGATTTTGCTCCTTATATTCTCTTGCGATACCGAAGTCGATAATCTTGATGTTTCCTTCCGGCTTAAGCATTACATTTGCCGGTTTCATATCTCTATAAATAATTGACGGTTTCTGTGAGTGCAGATACGATAGAGCATCACACAATTGCTTAGCCCAATTTACAACCAATTCTTCAGGTTGCGCACCATACTCGCTCAGAATTTTGTCCAGTGATTCGCCTTCGATATAGTCCATAACAACGTAAATCGTAATCCCGTTGTCAATAATATCTACGATTCTTGGGAGTGAAGGATGGTCAAGTTTTTTCATCATATTTGCTTCGGCAAGCAAACTGTTTACAACAACTTCATCATTCTTTCCGCTGCCTTTTTTACGAATCTCTTTAACCGCCCACTGTTTGTTTAGACGCTTATCCATTGCAAGGTAAACAATGGACATACCGCCTCGACCGATTTCTTTCAGTATTTCATATTTCCCGTCAATGACGGTTCCGATTCCTGTCATTTATCTGCTCACCTCACTCCGCTTTAATCAAGAGTACCGAGATGTTGTCTTTTTCTTCTCGGCTCTTAACCTGCTCAATAAGATACTTTGCATTGTTGTGCATTGCATCCTTGTTCATCAAATTGATAGGATTGAGGGACTCATAAATCTCAGCCTCGGTAATCTCATGTCTGAAACCATCCGAGCACAGCATATATGCGCCTTTTTCGGCATTTCCACAAATAATCTGAGGTTCAACTACCTTTGAAGCACCAATACACTGTAAAAGCAGATTGCGTCGCTTATCCGTTTTTGCCTGTTCCCGTGTCATCGTCCCTCTGCTGATCTCGCGAGCTACAAAGGTTTGATCCGTTGTCAACTGAATGAGAGATGCACCGATATGGTAGACACGCGTATCACCAACGTGGCCAATCACATACTGTTCTCCAATGAACAGGATTCCGGAAAAGGTAGTACCGACTCCTTCAATTCCGTTGTCTTTGCTGTATTCAAGAATCTGTGCATTCAGTTCCTTAAGTAACAGAGACCATTTAGCACCGATTACTTGCATATCAACTTCCTCAAGCTCGTAAGGGAGTTCTTCATCGAACCATTTGGCGAAAGCTCGAATTACAGTAGCACTAGCCAGTTCGCCCTTGGAAAGGCCGCCCATACCGTCACAGATAACTGCCAGAAGAACTTCTTCGTCGTCAACAATTGCATGCTTTATAAGGACGCTATCTTGGTTTGTATCTTTCGAGATACCGATATCGGTATCTGCTGTTGCTATGAACCGCATTTACTTTATCACTCCTTATCCAACTTCTTTTTCAAATATTGAAGATAAATTCTTCGTTGCCCAATTTCAGTCTGTCACCATCATAAATCTCAACTTCCATATGTATAGGGAGTTCTTGATTGTTGATGTATGTGTGGTTCTTGGAATTGAGATCTTTAACAAAGTATTTGTTACCGCGTGTAATAATATCTGCATGGCTTCTGCTTACTGCAATGTTGTTGGTAACAAAATAGTCCACATAACTTCTCTCTTTTCCAAGTCGGAAGACAGGCTTATTGATGCTGATTGTTTCTTCAGTGAGAATGCGGAACAAGGTCGGAAATCTTACATTCGCATTATTCTCAATTAAAAGTCCAGTTGCTTCATCCTCATCCCCGGTGCAGATCAAGAGTCCGGTTGCTTCATCATCACAGTTATCCAGAAGCCCTGTTGCTTCGTCGTCATCGTCTGTGAGAAGTCCAGTAGCATTATCATCTCCACTTTCAACGAGTAACCCAGTAGGATCATCATCTTCTTCCGAAAGAAGACCTGTCGGCTCATCACCGTCATCGGAGCCCTTCTTTTCATCGTAATGGTCATAGTAGTGTTGCTGCTTGTTTGTCATAAATCTACTTTGACCTACATTCTGTTTTTTGATTGTATTAACTACACTTCTATCTTCTTTCCCAACAAATGCCTCTACTTTATTGATATTGAACGGTTTCATTGCTTTGAAAAAATAAATAAACCTTGAAACAAAGTCATTATCCTTTTCATCAGCAGGTTTTACCGAATACGCAATTGCCTCAATGAACTCTATTAAGTTCATATTCTGCTGACCCATTACGGTCGGTACATAAACAAATTGAACCTCTTTGGTGACTTCATTTATGTACACATACTGGAGATTCATAACCAGATTATTTATTCCCATATTGTTTGCCTGCAGTTTTTGCACAGCAACAACAACTTGTTCCAGTATAAAGAGAAACTCTCTTTTTGTTACGGGTCTCTTTAATCTATCATAAAGACTTATGCCGACAGGACCGGTATATTCTATCAAATTCTTCTTAACCATTTTGGGCTTAAGAAAACCGCGCAAAAAAACACGAGAGAATCTATCGAGTTCCTTTTCGTCAATAGTCTCACCAAATGCAGTTTTAACTTTGACTAAAAGTTGGCAATCTTTTGCTTTCGCTTTGAACTTCACGCATTTTACCTCCTTTAGTCTGGAATTTCCGAAGCATCCTTCAAGTTTTTGATCGCTTCCTTAATCAATTTCATTTGCGGTGCAACAAAAGCATCTTCTAAAAAAATCATATAATTTGCTACAGATGTAATTGTCAAATAAACATACGGTTCAATTGCTTCTTTTTTACAATTTAGTTTTTTTGCAATCAAATCAGTATAGTGGTCATATCTTCTGGACAATCTATCTAATACTGGCTTAACACTATCCTTGTAGCGTTTGCTGGCACACACCGAAGCTAAAAAGCGCATTGTCGGTGCCATTTCATCTGCTCGTGACTGCAACCGGTTCATCATAAGATCCGGATTCGATAAATCTTTTAATGCTGGTAACAATAGCGCATTCTCAAGGCGCAAGGCGGCTTCTTCAGCACAAAGAATAACTGCTTCATCCTTGCTTGAGAAATAATAATACAACCCGGCGTTTTGCAATTTTAATGCAGCGCTCAAACTCCGGGTTGATGTTTCCGAAAGACCTTTTTCAATGAAATGGTCAAGACAAACATTTATAACTTCCTTTTTACGATCAGGTTCCATATTTTTTACCCTTTTTCTTAACCTATTTCTTTACCCCTCGGCATCCATTATCAAGCGCTCGCTCGGTTTAGGCTCAAAAAAATAGGGTTGAGCCTACTTTGCGTAGAACTACAAGTTCTTAACTTCTAATATGTTTACATATTTCGATTATTATACCATAACACGCCCCAAAAGTCAATGATTTTGGCTACGCTTTTACAAGAAAACGGTTGAAATTGTTATAATAATTGCTCTGATGTTATGACATTACAAATAATTCTACCCATTAAAGCATTATAAGTGGTCAAAATGGATGGTCAAGAGAAATAGCTTTACCACACTCAAAATTGAGACTGCTTTGTTATAATATCTTATCATATAAGATGTGGAAAAATCAACACTTTGTAAAACAAACAAGAAAAGGAGATTACTATGTCAAAACGTGGTGATAACATTCATAAAAGAAAAGACGGACGTTGGGAGGGCCGATACAAAAAGGGACGTAAACCAGACGGTACTATTATTTATGGATCTCTGTATGGAAAGACATATAGAGAAGTGAAGTCTAAGTTATCAGAACTTCCAAAGATTGAACAGAATCTTCGATTACCCCAAAATCACGAAAGAACCTTTGGAGAAGTATTATCCCTATGGATGGAGCATAATCGTATTCGTTTGAAAGGCGGAACCATTAACAAGTACCAAAATTTGATTGACACACATATTATGCCTGAGTTGGGTCGAGTTAAACTGTCAGAATTAGACTCTACAATGATAAATACATTCCTGACAAAGAAAATGACTTCAGGAAAAGTAGATCATAAAGGCGGCCTTTCGGCATCATATGTAAGGAGCATCATGTTGGTAATCAGCTCGTCTATAAAGTATGCAGTTGAAGAACAAATGTGTTTGCCATTAAAGACTCCGATTTGTAAGCCATCGACCACAAAAAAAGACCTTCCGGTTCTCAGTAGAGACGAACAGAAACACTTAGAACAATATCTTCTTTCAGACTTAGACAATACAAAAGCGGGTATTCTTATTTCACTTCACACAGGGTTAAGAATTTGTGAAATATGTGCGCTCACTTGGGATGATGTTGATTTGCAAAACCATATTATCAAAGTGCGCCACACCGTAGCAAGAGTAAAGAATAGCGATGCCCGTCTT
>JGI24707J26582_10001433_pt1 | contig 18710 bp, 13 predicted proteins | sample BioPla1DNA1_FD_26582 | JGI IMG/M metagenome (IMG submission 26582)
GAGCTTTGATGAGGAAAAGGTTCTTTATGAAAAGCGAGATGGTTCTTTTTATATATATGATGCTGAAAGCGATAAAGATATGAGTATTAATTTGCAACCATATCTTAATGCACCGAGGGAAACTGCATATTTTGAGCTTCCTATTATTATGGATAATAAAATTTGGGGAAATAGACGAGTAAACCGTGGTGAGGACGATGATGATAGAGTTGGTGTTTTTGTATATGATATTGATAACGACGAATATTTGAAATTTGATAAGCTAGGCACTGGAAGTATAAGTGTTCAAAATGGTAATGCACTGTGGAGAAACGAATATCAAGACATGGCTTTTACAATTTTGTCCGATGAGCTGCTTGTCTATTTAGACGAAACAAATGAATTTATCTTACATAAATTCGAAGACGCATACGAGACAATGACAGCAGAGTTGTCCGATGATGGTAAATATATAGTTACTTGTTCACCAGTAGATGAGGGTGTAGATGAGGACGTAGATGACGGCGTGATTGATTATGATGGTTTAATTGCTATACATGTGTATGATGTAAAAACAAAAGAGCTTATTATGGATTTGCCACCTTTTAAAGCACTTGACTATGCATTTTTTATGCATGATAATTATGTATATTATTTTGTCACCAATTTTGGCAAAATAGGAGAAGATTTATTCAGAGTGAAAATCTTTGATTGATTAGTATTATTTTATTTATGATAATTTNGGAGGACATATGAAAAGGACATTTAAAAAATTAATCTTGCTTACGACAACGACAGCTATACTTATGCAATTTTCAGCCTGCTCTAATGAAGAAAGCTCAATATCAGTGCCACAGACAATTGCTGAAAATCCGCTTGATACATCAAGCACTCAAAGCACTGCCGACCCAAATGCCTTTGACTTACAAAGAGATTTTATGCCATATCAATCGGGTGGCATTAGTTTTGGCGATGCTGTACCGGAAGAAATAATTTATAAAGGCGGAGAAATAACGTTTGAGCTGGAGCTGGGATTAGACAAGTCTAGCGAATATAAGAGTGAAGAGGGCTTTTTTGTTTATTTAGCGGGAGTGCCTCAAAAGGTTTCGATAGATGGTGGAAAGACATACAGTGATATGGTTTCTGTCAGCCTAGAGCCGGGGGAAAGTGAAAAGGTTACATTTCAGTTTACTCCATATGTTCTTGAAAAGGATAAGGATAAGGACACACTAACGCTTGTTGTAAATGATATTTTTAACCCATCATATAAAGCCAGAGAAGAATATCCCTCATATGGAAATGCACATAAGGGTGGTGCTGTTATTATAAGAGATATAAAAGCTGAGTCACCTTTTAATGTGGTTGAGTATGAGCTGCCCTTAACGCCCACTGATGATTTTCAGTCAACCGATAGCTTGAAGAATGAATGGGATGGGAGTATTTCAAGCGTTGTTACTAATTTTGATTTAGAAAATAAAAATATAGTTTATTCTGAGGATGATGGAAAGGTAAAAAACTCATTATTATTTTATTTAGATGATGAAGAAAAAGACAACCTATATTATGTATATTTTTATAAAAATCATGAAATGGTTGATGTAAATGGGCAAAAGGGACTCCTTATTACACAAAAGACTGACAAGCTTAATGCTGTGCCTTTTGAGATTGACGGCGTGGAAAAGGGCGATCAAATATATGCGATGATTGTATCACCAGAGAGGCTGGAGTCGCTTTCAAGCATGGGCTTTAAAGTTGATACTATGCTAGTAATAGGAGATGTTTCTCAAAAATCAGAGTAAGCTTATTTAAAAATTTAATTAAATTTTAATGGATAGAGTCAGTTTAATATATGTCAAAATGCTTTAATTGTTTTGACATTTAAAACTGACCTTTCCTTTAGATTTTTTTGTAGACTTGTATATGAAAGGACATAAAATGCAGCTCGTACTTAAAAATATAAATAAGACTTATAAAAAAGGTGCAAAAAAGGCTCTTGATGGTTTTTCTGTTACCTTTAATAAAGGCATTTATGCACTTTTAGGGCCGAATGGCTCGGGAAAATCGACTTTGATGAACATTATTACAGGAATTATTCCTAAGGATAGTGGAAATATTGAGTTTTATGAAAATGATGAGCCTAAAAGTTATGCAAATAGCATAGGGTTTTTGCCGCAAAATCAGGATTATTACAACAACTTTACGGCACTTGACTTTATTTTATATATGATGGTATTGAAAAAATATAATCCTGAGGATAAAAAAGCTTATGCAAATAAAATTTTAAACAGCGTAAATCTGATTAATGAAAAGGATAAGAAAATAGGTGCTTTTTCAGGAGGAATGAAGCAAAGGCTGGGAATCGCACAAGCTTTAATAGGAGAACCAAAAATAATAATATTTGATGAACCCACAGCAGGACTTGATCCTAAGGAGCGTGTGAGATTTAGAAATGTTTTAGCAGGAATTTCAGAAAATAAGATAATAATTATTTCAACTCATATAGTATCGGATGTATCTGTTATTGCAAAGGAAGNNGTGCTTTTATCAAAGGGAAAAGTGCTAAAAACCGGCACACAAAAAGAGCTTTGCAAGGAAATGCAGGGTAAGGTATGGCGAGTAAAATGTGATTATCCCACGGCTATGCTGTTTATGACGAAATATAAGGTNAGCAGTATTGTGGAGGAAGATGGCGAGTATTCTTTAAGGCTGCTCAGTAAAGAAAAGCCCACAGAAAATTGTGAAAATGTGCCACCTGTTCTTGAAGATTTATATTTATATGAATTTGGAGAGGAAGAGGGGTTATGACGCTGATAGGCTATGAATTTAGAAAAACTTTATATAAGAAAATTATATTAGTTTTTTTGCTATTGTTTACAATTGTAAATTCATATAAAATTTATGAGGGCGGGAATAAAAAGCCTGCTGATATTGGATATAAAAATTATAATGGGGGATTTGAGGAAGCTTTTCAAAAAATTTATCCCAAAATACAAGGCGAAATGTCACAAGAAAAAATAGATTTTATAATCGCAGAAAAAAATAGATTAGGAACTTTAGTGGCTAATAAGGAATATGATACGCAGAACATTAATCCGGATACATATACGGGCTATATTTTCGGAGATTATAATTTTTTTTCTGATGTTGTATATAAACAATATAACTATACCTTTACCTATCCAAATACTATTGTAGAAGTATATAATAAGGCAAGTGAAAATATAGAGTTTTTTAAAAAATATAATAATGCTTTTGAGGTGGATAAAAACACAAAAATTAAGACCTTGTTGTTTAATAGAGAGATAAAGGAATTTAAAAATGTGCAAAACTATCCACTCATTTTTGAATATCAATTTTCATCTCTATTAATAATGCTGATGATAATTTTAGTATGTTCGCCGATTTTTTCAGAAGAGTATGCGACGGGTGTAAGCCGCTTAATAAAAGTGTCAAATAGACAGAGCAGCATATATTTTTCCAAGCAGATTGTTGCAGCTGTATTTACTTTTGTAATTACACTGTGGTTTTTTCTGTCTGATTTTATTACCTTTAAAATTATTTATAAGCTTGATGGAGTGACAAATCCTATTTACTCAATCATAAAGTATCAGTATTGCCCTATTAATACAAGTATTTTAGGTGCATTAATGATTTCTTTTTTGTTTAAACTGTTGTTTTTCATGATTTTTACACAGGCAGTGCTTTTGATTTCCTCCTATGCTAAAAGCAATGTGGTGTCCGTAGGTCTTTCCACATTATTATTAATGCTAGTGATTTTTATAAATGACATTGTACCCGCAAGGGTTAATCCGGTTGGCTTAATTGTATCAGATAATTATTTTGAAATTTTTGATTATGTAAATGTGTTTGACCGTGCTGTTATGAGCTTGAGTTTCACTGTTATTATTTCTGTTTTGCTTTTGGCATTGTTGTTTGTATGCAATACAGCCAGAAGGAGGAAGATATGAGATATGAATTTAAAAAGCTGATTAATACAAAGTATTTGATAATATTTATCATAATTATTGCAGTGAAAATTATTAATTTAGTACAAACAGATAGTGAATCTATTTTAGGAGATAGTGGCTTATCTTTTAATTTGTCAAATAATAATAAGGTAATTTACGATGAATATAAGAATATATTTAAAGGTGAAATTACTGACGAAAAAATGGACAAAATAGAAGAGGAAAAAAAGCAGATTGAACAAGCGCTTGATAAAGAAAGTAAAGCTTATGAAAAATTAGTTGATAAAGAAATTACATATAGTGAATTTGCTGAAAATATAGCAGAATTACTGCCGTTAACAAGTAAGGAAAGTGCCTTTGAGGCTTTTTATGAGGATTATAAAATACTTTTAGATGATAGGGAAAATCGTTATATTATAAATGAAGATAATGTTTCTATGCATTATGAAAAAACGGAATATTTACTTTTGCTTTTTATATTTGTTGTGATTGCTGTGTTTTTTACGAGAGAACAAAGCAGTAAAATGGAGTTTCTTTTGAAAACCACTGAAAATGGAAGAATAAAGGCAGCCTTAAGAAAAATTGCCGCAGCTTGCCTGCTTGTTATTGCTTTGTGGGCAGTATTTTTGTTGATAGAACTTGTTGAAATATTTATAAGATTTGGTGCTGATGGGCTGATGTATCCGCTGCAATCCTTGGGAAGATTTAGATACAGTAGGTTTAATTTAAGTATTTTAGGCACATTTTTGCTTATTCATGGGCTAAAGCTTGTTGGATACTTGTTTTTCACTGTTTTAATAAGTGCTTTTGCAGTACTCTTCAGAAATGTTATAGCTACAATATTCACGCCTGTGAGTATTAGCTTTATTGTTATTTATTTTTGGGGTGATAGTATGCAAAAATATCTTTCTCCTTTGGGACTTGCGGCAGCAAACAGATATTTTGCCGGTGATGTTTATGCTCTTGGTTTTTTAATGTATGAAGAGCTGCCATATTATTACCTTCCTTTAGCCTTGGGCATAAGTGCCTTTTGTATAATTTTATGTATAGGAATAATTTTATTATCGTACAGAACGTGTTTAAATAGTTCTAAATTTATAAAATATTCAGCTTTAGCAGGAATGTTAGGACTTTGCTTAATGCTAAGTGGTTGTTCAGGTGATGATAATGAGGGTGGTACTTTATTTGTAAATGCTCAAAGCGATTTAGGCTTAGAAATTGAGAATAACGGATATATTTATACCACTTATGATAAAAATAATGATGAAGAGTCAGATGAAAATAAAATTGTTCGTACTGATATTAAAACAGGAGAAAGTGAGGTTATTACCAGAGATTTTACGAGGGGGAAGAAAAACCCGTATAATATAGCGTTTATTGACAATGACTATATTTATTATTTTGCCGATTATTCTAACTTGATAAGAACGAGCCTTGAGGACTTCAGCAGTGAAACAATTTATACTCTTAAAAGCTCAAACTATGAGGTTAAGTATTTTGGGCTTTATACTGATGTTTATAAGAGCAGGAGCATTGTAGAAATAGAATGTGTTTTTGCTTATGGTAAAGATGTTTATTTTATAGATGGGAGCGGAAGCTTGTACATTATAAATCCTATTACTAAAAAAGAAAAATTGATTTTGTCCGATGATGTTCCCAAAAATGCGGTTTCCTTTGATGGCGAAAGCATTTATTATATTAACAATATGTATCAGCCCATGAAATGGAATNTGAAAGAAACTTCACCTACAATAATTTCAGAAAATTATTATAAAAANATAAAGATTGATGATGAAAATATATATCTTTCAATGGATGGGAAAACAGATACAATCCCTATAAGATAAAATATCATTAAGCCATTAAAAAATAGATAAAAAACTGCTGTTGCTATTGATTTTCCGATAAAAATATGTCACAATATAGATGAAGTATAAAATAATATCGGAGGCACTTTGTGGCGAGATTTATGAATTTTAAGGGAGAGTATAAGGGACTTTCCCAGCGGCAGGTGGAAAAAAACATAACTTTATATGGTATAAACTCAGATTATGCAGCTGAGAGGAAGAGAGATTCCTTTAGCTTTTTAAAGATGTTTTTAAATCCTTTGTTTATCTTTTTAGCACTAGCGTCGGTTTTTTACGCTTTAGACGGAACTATGCATTTGTCGGTTATTTGCATGATACTTGCTGTTATTTGTGCTGCATTTGATGCATATAGGATTATTTACCTTGAGGGGCTTTTAAACTCTGTTACAAGCTCTATGGAAAACAGTTATAGAGTTGTTCGTGATGAAAACATNGTTCTTGTAAGTAAGGACGAGCTTGTTCCTGATGATATTTTAATTATTCAGGGGGGAGAAAATATTCCTGCTGATGCTTTTTTGCTGGAAGTAAGAGGACTTACTGTTGATGAAGGCATTTTTACGGGAGATAATCAGCCAATAGAAAAAACCGTCGGCATCGATAATGAAAATGAGCTGAAAAGGACAATGATATACAGCTCTACAAGGGCAGTTAGTGGCAGTGCAATATGCAGGATAACAGCAACGGGCATGGATACAAAAAGATATATGCAGTATGGTGCTTTGCCCACCCCTGCTAAATATACTCCGGTTACTGAACAAATTGCGAGAAAATCCGGTGTAATAATATCATTTGTAGCAGCTCTTGGTTTTGCTATTAGCTTAGCTTTACTTTTAGCTAAGGGAATGTCCTTGCCAAGTGCAGGCGAAATAGCTTGTATCACAGCACTTGTATTTTCCCCTATAAAAATCAGCAGTATTATTCGCACCTATTATATTCTAGGTGCTATATCTTTGTTTAAAAAACAAGCAGTAGTAAAAAGCTTGGAAACTATCGATAATTTAAACTCAATGAGTATGCTTTGTGTAAATAAAGCAGGCGGAATAATAAAATTAAAATCAGAGATACAGGATATTCATGCAAAAAATCATGAGCTTTTGATTAATGTAGCTTCACTATCTTGTGATATGACATCTCAAAACAATGTCGAGCAGGCTGTAAAAATCTACACCACATTTCAAAATGCTGATACGTCGGAGGAATTTAATAATGAAAGGCTTTGTGCTTATCCTTTTTCAGCAGAAAGCAGAATTTCAGGCAATCTATGGCTTGTAAAAGGTACTAGGCTTTTGTGCATAAAAGGTGCGCCTGAAACGATTTTCCCCCTATGTGATTTTGAAGGGAACGATTTGTTTGAGGCTCAGCAAAGCTNTTCAAATGCCGCAAAGGATGGATTGAGTGTAATTGCTGTTGCTTTTNCAAAGCTGGATACAGATGATATTCCTAAATCTTTATTTGGGANAAGGTACTTATATGCGGGACTTTTATCATTTAAAAATGAGGTAAAGGAATCTGTCCCCTTTGCTATAAGACAATGTCAAAAGGCAGGAGTTAAGGTAGCTATGCTTACGGGTGATAGTGCGGATACAGCAGCTTTTATAGGTAATATAATTGGGATTAAGACGCAGAGAGTTATTACAGGCTATGATATTGAAAGTGCTGAAAAAAACAATGAGACTCTTGATTTAAGAGGAGTTGAAATATTTGCAAGGATTACGCCGTCGCAGAAAATAAAGCTCATAGCTATGCTTAAATCAGGGGGAGAAAAGATTGCAGTAATTGGAAAGGATGTGTCAGATGCATTATATTTGCAAAACGCTGATGTGGCAATATCAAGCCTTTCTTCTAGTACTGGTGCTGCACTTGATGCATCTAATTTATTNCTTAATGATGATAATTTATTAAAAGTATCCGATACNATAAAGGAATCTAGAATTATACATTTTAATATAAAACGCAGTGTTTCTCTTGTTATATCACTGATACTTGCGATGGCTTTTGCGGTGATTTTACCATGGTCATTAGGCTTTGAGCCTGCCTTTAGTGTGATTACAACAGGTGTTTTGCAAGCATTAATTGTACCCTTAGTAGTGCTTTCATACGGATTTTTAAAGTATGATTCTAAGCTTGAAATAAGCACTTCTAAATATATTAGAAGCAAGACTGTTAATAAAAGGTTTTTGGCTAAGGCTGTTTTACAAGGTGTGGTTTTAGGAATAGGAACAGCACTTGCTTATATTATTTCATATAAGGACAACGCTGCCGAGGCTAGAGGATTGATATTTTTAATGTACGTGTTGTCTTCAGTTTTATTAATGTGGGAAAATCAATTTTCACTAGCTACTGCATTTAAGGGCTACCCTAAAAAAAGCACAGGTTCATTGATTATTAGCAGTGGTATTGTTTTGATAAGCATGATGATTTCCTTTACGCCAAAGCTTGCGGGGATTTTTGGGTTTTCAGCTTTGGGGTTTTCAGGGTTTTTAGTCGCTTTNGGCTTGTCATTAGTCCTAACTCTATGGTGGGGATTAGTTGAAAGGAAAAGCAAATCAANGGCAATTTAAAATATATAAAGTAAAGGCGTGATAAGAATATGAAAAAATTAAAACTTACAGCAATTTCCATAGCGGCAGGGCTTGTTTTAACAGCCTGTAAGCCAACTGTCACCTATCCACAGAGCAGCAAAGGTGAACAAACTGAAAGTACAGCTGCTAAAAGCACCACTGCAATAACAACGCAGACACAGGCACCTGAAAAGGTGGAGGATAAGGTAGTAAAATTTACTGCTGTTGGAGATAATCTGATACATAGTAATATTTACAATCAAGCAAGTCAAAGGGCAGAAAATGAGGGAGAATATGATTTTTCCTATATATATAAAAGTGTTGAGCATATTATAAAGGCTGCTGATATAGCTTTTATCAATCAAGAAACTATTGTGAATGATTTGTACAAGCCCTCAGGGTATCCGAGATTCAGCACACCTACTGATATGGGAGAATGCTTGGAAAGCTTAGGCTTTGATGCCGTGTCTATTATCAACAATCATACTCTTGATGTTAATGAGGACGGGCTTTTAAATTCGCTTGATTATTGGCAAACAAAAAAGGACATGACTGTATTTGGTGCATATAGGAATCAAGCAGATATGGATAATATCAGAACTATCGAAAAAAATGGCATAACCTTTGCTTTTGTTGGTGCAACAGAGCATACTAATGGACTTAAATTAAAGTCTGATTCAGAAATAAAATTGCTTTATATAGGAGAAGATGATGAAGAAATAAAGGCACAGCTGCAAAAGGCAAGGAAAGTAGCTGATGTTGTGGTTATGGCACCACATTTTGGCATAGAAGTGAGCGACCAGATTTCTGACTTGCAAAAAGAGTATTCTAAAAAATTTGCTGATTGGGGGGCTGATGTTATACTTGGAACTCAGCCACATACTATTCAGCCGATTGAAATTATTAAATCTGAGGATGGCAGAGATGTCTTGCTCTTTAATTGCTTGGGAAACTTTATTTCATCAATGACTACTAATGCAAGGCTTTCTATTATCGGCATGATAGGACAATTTACTGTAATAAAGAATGGTGAAACAGGAGAAATAACATTTTCAGATATTGCGGGAATACCGATTATAAGCTATTATGGTAATAACTTTAACGATGCTAAAATAGTCTTATACAAGGATTTTACCGAGGAAATGCTAGAAACCCATGGAGCGAGAAAATATGACAATATTACTAAAGAATTTTTAGATAATCAGATTAATGATATTTTAAAGGATTATATAAAGCTTGACATAGATACATAAAAGCTTTAAAATAGAAGTGTAGAATAAAAAGAAAAGGATAGATAAGTTGGAAAACACAAAAGAAAATAGATTAGGCACTCAGCCAATTGGCTCGTTGGTGCTTTCAATGTCAGCGCCAATTATGATTTCTATGCTTGTGCAGGCTTTGTACAATATTGTTGACACTATTTATGTAACTCAATATGCACAAACAGCCCCAGAAAGCACGGAAATGTATATTAATGCTACTGCTTATGCTATGCCGGTGCAATTTTTAATGATAGCTATTTCCGTAGGAACAAGTGTAGGGATGAACTCACTGCTTTCTCTCAAGCTAGGACAAAAGGACAATAAATCAGCAGAAAAAGCAGCGGGAAATGGTTTGCTTTTAATGGTTATAAGCTCGGTTTTTTTCATACTGGCTGGAATGTTTTTAACGGAGCATATTGTAGGGTTTCAAACAACTAATCAAGAGGTGCTTGAGCTGTCAAAGGGTTATACATCGATAGTCATGATATTTTGCACTCCTTTATTTATACAAGTATGCTTTGAAAGAATATTGCAGGCAACGGGAAATTCCTTTTACAGCATGATTGTTCAGGGTGTTGCTGCTATAATTAATATTATACTTGACCCTGTTTTAATCTTTGGCTATGGTATTTTCCCAGAGCTTGGTGTTGATGGTGCTGCTATTGCAACGGTTTTTGCACAATTTTGCGGTGCTGTAATTGCAATAATTATTACAAAGGTTAAGGTCAAGGAAATAAATATAAAGGCTAGTGATTTTAAGCCTGATTTTAAAATTATAAAGGAAATATATCATGTTGGTATACCCACTGCTATTATGCAGTCGGTCGCCTCATTTATGCTGATACTTATGAACTTTATTTTAAAGGCTTCTCCTCTGGCTTATCAATCAGCCTTGGGCGTTTATTTTAAGATACAGAGCTTTGTGTTTATGCCTGTATTTGGTTTGAACAGTGGACTTATACCTATTATTGCCTATAATTTTGGGGCAAGGAAAAAAGAACGCATTGTAAAATCCTTGAGAGCGGGTATGCTTTTTGCTTTTATAATAATGGTTTTTGGCACAATTATAGTAAATGTATTTGCAGAAAATCTTATGATGATGTTTAAGCCTAGCGATGAGCTATTGGCAATAGGCTCTGATGCTTTTAAGAAGATTAGCTATTCATTTATTTTTGCCGGTGTGACTATTTCGTTTTCATCAGCTTTTCAAGCATTAAGAAAAGCACAATATAGCATGATTATATCAATTATTAGACAGATAGGGCTGCTAGTACCAGCCGCATATATTATTGTTAAATTTTTTGCTGTGGAAAATGTTTGGTATTCCTTTATTATAGCAGAGATACCTGCTTTTGTGCTTGGGATAATTTTAGTAAAACGCTTGATGAAGAATACTGTAAATACTATTGAGGCTTAGTGCCACATAGATTTTGGAGGGAGTGGTTTATATTAAAATCCTTATTACAACAGATTTATACAAGCCGTCTGTAAACGGGGTTGTGACGTCAATTACTAATTTAATTGAGGAAATTGAAAAATATGGGCATGAAGTAAAGGTGCTTGCTATTTCTGATAGGAAGAGAAATTATGTTGATGGAAATACTTATAATATAAAATCAGTACCTTTGAGGCTGTATCCCACCACAAGATTTCCAGTAACTTTTGCACGCAGATATTTAAAGGAGATAGTTGAGTGGCAGCCTCATATAGTCCATAGTCAGTGTGAGTTTTTCAGCTTTGAATTTGCNGAGTATATTTCAAAATGGACAGGAGCACCAATCGTGCATACCTATCACACCTTGTACGAGCAGTACTCTAAATATATTCTTAATGGTAAAATTGTAAAGCCCTCACTTATTGCTGGCTTTTCAAAGGAAAGATTACGCAAGGTAGCTGCAATCATTGCACCTACTGAAAAAACAAGGGCAAAGCTTTTAGAATATGGATGTAAAAATCGTATTGAGGTTATACCTACTGGTATAAATATGGATAGATTTTTAAAGCGTATTTCTAAGGAAAGAAAAGCACTGCTAAAGCAGAAATATAACATTCCTGAAAATGCACCTCTTTTGGTGTATGTAGGAAGATTAGGCTTTGAAAAAAGTATAAATGAGCTGATTGACGGCTTTGAAATTATTTTGAAAAAAAATAAAGATGCATATTTTTTAATTGTGGGAGATGGGCCGGCAAGGCCATCTTTGATTGAGCAGTCAGCTGATAGAAATGTAAATAAACGAATTATTTTTACGGGTATGATTAATTATGATGAGGTTCCGGATTATTATCAGCTTGGTGATGTTTTCGTTTGTGCGTCAACTAGTGAGGCACAGGGGTTAACTTATGTTGAGGCAGCGGCAAGCGGACTGCCTTTGCTTTGCAAGGAGGATCTTGCACTTGTCGGTGTGCTTGAAAACGGAAAAAATGGCTATGCATTTAAAACCATAGGTGAGTTTGCGAGTTTAGCTGAAAANNTTCTNGCTGANAAGGAATTTCAGGAAAACTCATGGGAATATAATAGTAAGGTTGTTGAAAGGTATAGTAAAAAGCAGTTTGGTGCATCGGTAAACAAGCTTTATAAAGAGGTTTGGCGAGATACTAAGGAAGATGAACGTGATAAAAAGCATATTTTAGAGCTTTTAGAATACTTTAAAGACAGTAAATCATAATGCCTGTGATAAGGCAAAGGTTGAGGTGATGACATGCTGAAGTATTGGGTATGGCTTTTGTTGGTTCTAGGTCCATATAATAAGATAATTAATGATAGTAAAAAAGGTGGACTTATTCCTTTATTTGATGATATTGAAGGGTTGTATAATCTTTTATCTAAAAATGGACATCCGTCTTTAAGTGTGGCTGAAAATAAAAGAGCAAAAACTCTATCCCTTGAAAAGGCTGAAATGCTTATTGAGGAATGTGAGAGTGATAATATTACTATTATTCCTTTTGATAGTCAGTATTATCCACAGCAATTAAGACATATATATAACCCGCCTTTATTACTTTTTGCTAAGGGAGATATTAGTGCTTTGCACAGTGAGCTAAGTCTAACCGTAGTAGGTGCAAGAAATGCATCGAAATACAGCATAAAGGCTTGCAAAAAAATATGTAATGAGCTTGCGAAAATAGGGTTTACAATAGTAAGTGGCATGGCTGTTGGAATAGATAGTGCCGCTCATGAGTCCGTTGTCGAAGCAAAGGGTACTACTATTTCTGTGCTTGCTTGTGGGATAAAATCAAACTATCCTAAGGAAACTTATAATTTAAGACAGAGGATAATCAATGAGGGCGGCGTTGTAGTGTCCGAGCTTTTGCCTAATTCTGAGGCTTCGCCATCATATTTTGCACAAAGAAATAGGATAATGAGCGGGCTTTCATTAGGCACATTTATTGTTCAGGCTGGATATAAAAGCGGATGTATGCTCACAGCCGAACACGCTATTGAGCAAGGGAGGGATTTATTTTGCCTTGTGCCTCACGATATTTTTGATGGGAAATACGGTGGTGTGGTGAGGTATTTGCGTGATGGTGCTATCCCTGTATTTAGTCATCTAGATGTGGTGTATAATTATTATACTGGTCATTCTCATCTTTTTACGCCATATGATATAGGAAGTGACTTTATGCATATACCTGCAAAAACTAATACAATTATTTATAAAAAGAACACAAACAATACTGATAAACAAGAGGCAGAGCAGCATCAAGCTCAAATCCCTTGGGAAGAGCTTGATGAAGAAAGTGTACGGTTAGTTAAGTGCTTGCAAAAGGGCGAGGCATCTGCTGATATTATTTCCGAGAAAACAGGTATTGAAATGACGCGTATATTTGAGCTTTTGATAGATTTAGAGATTAATGGGATTGTAAAGTCGGTTTCCGGTGGGCTTTACACACTTGTTTAGATAAAAAGGAAAATCCGTAACAAATGTTACGGATTTTTTTAAAAAATTGAGTAAAATAAAGTATAGTAAATTACTCTATTTTAAGGAGATATGTATGAATAAATATTTTTCAATTGGGGATAAGGTATATGATTTAACTGAGAAATACCCTATTATAATCGACTTTTTAGTGTCAAAGGGACTTGACAATATTAAAAATGAAATAATGAGAAAGACTATCGGAAAGACGATTTCTCTTGAAACAGCTCTAAAGGTAAAGGGCTTTGACGTTAATGAAGTTGAAAGGCAGATTGTCAGCTTGATAGAGGATAGCTCTTTTGATTTGTCAAGTGGCTTGGCAGAAACTTTTAAGAAAAATGACGGAGATTTAAAAATTTCCGGTATACTCCCTTGTCCTATACGAGTTCAGCTTTTAGAGAGCTTGGATAAGTGGCTTGTTGAAAATGATATCAAAGCTGATTATGAGCTGCAAGCGGCAAGCATGGGGTTGGATTGGCTTAGAGAAAAGATGCTTGGCAGTTCTGCTAAGGAATTGTCAGATATATATTTATCAGCTGGATTTAGCTTATTTTTTGACAATGAAGTTATGGGCGAGCATTTGAAAAACAATGTTTTTTCAAATGTAATTAGCGTAAGCAGATTTAATAAATGCTTTGACAATAAAGAAATTGACTTAAAAGACCCTAAAAATCAATATACTATTATTGGAGTTGTTCCTGCTATTTTTATGGTAAACACTGCATTGCTAGGTGACAGGCAATTTCCAAAAAGCTGGGCAGATTTGCTAAAGCCTGAATTTGAAAATACAATTGCACTACCTATGAGTGATTTGGATTTGTTTAATGCAGTGCTTTTGGGAATATATAAGGAATATGGTGAAGAAGGGGTGAAAAAGCTTGGCAAAGGGCTTTTAAAAAGTATGCACCCTGCNCAAATGATAAAAGAAGGTGGAAAAAGAAAGGTGAGTCAAGCACCGATTATAACAGTTATGCCATATTTTTTTACATGGATGGCGAAAGAGGGCNGTGATTTAAAACCTGTCTGGCCTGATGACGGAGCAATAATAAGCCCTATTTTCTTGATAACAAAGGCTGGTGCAGGTGAAAAGACAAAAGCATTAGCAAACTATTTGTTTTCTAAGGAAATGGGTAATGTAATGTCAGCAAACGGGAAGTTTCCCTCTACTCATCCACAGGTTGANAACTTGCTTTCCGATGAGCAAAGGTTTTTGTGGATGGGATGGGACTTTATATATAACAATGATATAGGAAAGCTGCTAAAGCAAACGGAGCAGATGTTTTACAGCGGAATAGAAGAAAGGTGAATGTATGAATCTTATCATAGTATCAGGGCCGCCCTCTTCAGGAAAAACCTCCATTATTTTAAAGGCAATAAAAGCCTTTAAAAATCAGGGGAGAAGCGTCGGTGTAGTCAAGTTTGATTGCCTCTATACTGATGATGATAAGCTGTATGAGCAATCAGGCGTTCCCGTAAAAAAGGGTTTATCAGGTGCATTGTGTCCTGATCATTTCTTTGCGTCTAATATTGAGGATGTGGTAAAATGGGGAGAGAAAAACAACCTTGATTTGCTTATTACAGAATCGGCAGGGCTATGCAACCGTTGCTCGCCCTATCTTGCCGATGTAAAGGGGATTTGTGTAATAGATAATCTTTCAGGAATAAATACTCCTAAGAAAATAGGACCAATGCTGAAATCAGCTGATATTGTCGTAATTACAAAGGGCGACATTGTTTCGCAGGCTGAAAGAGAGGTTTTTTCAGCTAGAGTAAGTGCGGTTAATCCTAAGGCTATGGTGCTTCATGTAAACGGATTAAGCGGGCAGGGTGCGTATGAATTAAGTCAGCTTTTATATGATGAAAATCAGAATATCACATCTGTCCAAGGAATGAAGCTTAGGTTCCCCATGCCGAGTGCAATGTGTTCTTACTGTCTTGGTGAAACAAGGATAGGCGAAAGCTATCAGCTAGGCAATACAAAGAAGATGGATTGGGGGGATTAAATGCTTGAGCTTTCTATTAAAGAGCTAGTAAAAAAATATCCTTTCGTAATAGAGTTTTTTGAGCAAAATAGGCTTGATATAAAAGGATTTGAGGAAAAAAGCTTTGAGGAATTTCTTTCTTGCCTTGATGAAGATGAGCTTGAGGATAAGGCGATAGACATAAGAGGTCTTAAAAACGAGCTTTTAAGCTATATTGAGCAAATGAAGGAGTTTTTAGGCATTAGTGATGGGCAGGTTAACTCTCTCACTATATTATCTGGCAAGTATAAGGACGGAAAAGCAGAGCCATTTGAAAAGCTTGAAATAAGAAAATCCGAGATTATTTCCATTGTTGGGCCTACGGGTTCGGGGAAAAGTCGCTTGCTTGCCGATATTGAGTGGGCGGCACAGGGGGATACTCCAACGGGGAGAACGATTCTTATAAATAATAAGCCTGCCGACCCTAAATGGAGGTATTCTCCTAATAATAAGCTTGTGGCACAATTATCACAGAATATGAATTTCGTTATGGACGTTAGTGCAGGTGAGTTTATAAAGCTTCATGCCCAAAGCAGAATGATAAGTGACCCTGAAAAAATTTCACAAGAGATTTTACAAGCGGCAAATAAGCTTGCAGGTGAGTCGTTTTCAAGTGATACGCCAATAACGGGATTGAGTGGCGGACAGTCAAGAGCATTAATGATTGCCGATACTGCTATTTTGAGTGCATCACCAATTGTGCTTATTGATGAAATAGAAAATGCAGGCATTGATAGGAAAAAAGCTTTAAAGCTGCTTGTTTCCAAGGATAAAATTGTTTTAATGGCGACACATGACCCTTTGCTTGCATTAATGGCTGATAAGAGAATTGTAATTAAAAATGGTGGAATACACAAGATAATTACTACTACAAAGGAAGAAAAGGAGCTTTGTATTAAGCTCGAAAAGGTTGATTCAGTTATGCAAAGGGCAAGGCAAAGCCTTCGTATGGGAAATGCTTTAAATGATGAGGTGTTTTTTGAATAGATGTTAAGCACTTGAAGTTTGTAATTGGCGGGAGGGGTAATGTGATTGAAAAATTAGTTAGTTGTCCTTTGTTCAGAGGAATTGAATCAAGTGATATACAAATGCTGATAAAATGCTGTGGGGCAAAAAAGGTGCTTTATCATAAGGACCAAATAATTTTTCATCAGCATGATGTTCCACGGGACTTAATGATTCTCATTGATGGTTCTATTGTAGTGTGCAATGACACAGTTAGCGGCAAGAGAAATATTATTGCTACATTTGAAAAAAGTGGNGAGCTGTTTGGTGAGGTGTTTGTTTTTTTAGAAAAAAATGCTTATGATAATTATGCACAGGCACAAGAGAATTCCCACGTGCTTCATTTGCCTAAATCGTTTTTTTATAGTCCATGTGAAAAGGCTTGCGACTGCCATTCTAAAATAATTTCTAATATGCTCTTGATACTTGCACAGAAGGCATATTTTTTGAATCAAAAGGTCAGGATATTATCATATACTACCTTGCGACAGAAGATAGCAAGCTTGTTTTTAAACAATTGTGATGAAAATGGTATCGTAAAACTGGAAATGAACAGAGAAAAGCTAGCTGATTTTTTAAATGTCGCTCGCCCCTCCTTATCAAGAGAGCTGATGAAGATGCAATCAGAGGGCTTGATAAAGGTTGATAAAAGGCAAATTATAATTCAAGATTTTGAGTCTATGCAAAATATTTTATAGATAATCAAATAACTAAAATCCGTAACACTTGCTACGGATTTATTTTTTTATAACTGTTATAATTGTTTTACAAGAAAAATAATTTATTAAAAAGGAGTATTTTATGGATTGTAAAATGTTTTGCTATCAATGTCAGGAAACTGCTAAAAATTCTGGCTGTACAGTATCGGGAGTTTGTGGGAAAAAGCCACAAACAGCACTTTTGCAGGATTTACTTATCTATGTAAGCAAGGGCTTGAGTGATATTTCAACTAGGCTTAGAGCAGAGGGCAAGACGGTGGATAGAAAAATAAATCACTTAATTACCTCTAATTTGTTTACAACTATTACAAATGCTAATTTTGACAATAAAAGTATTGCTGAAAGAATAAAAATCACTCTTTCAGAAAAGCAAAATTTACTTAGTCAATTAAGCAATGGTAAAGACTTATCCGAGGCAAGTCTTTGGAATGGGGAAGAAGAGGAGTTTTTAGACAAGGCTCAAAAAGTAGGCGTTTTGGCTGAAGAAAATGAAGATATACGCAGCTTAAAGGAGCTGATTACTTATGGACTAAAGGGACTTTCAGCGTATACAAAGCATGCAAATGCACTTTTACATGATGATGAGGAGGTAGATGCATTTATACAAATGGCATTGGCAAAAACTCTTCAAAATCTCAGTGTAGATGAACTTGTAGAGCTTACCTTGCAAACGGGTAAATATGGGGTAAATGGCATGGCTTTGCTAGATAAGGCGAATACCAGTGCTTATGGCAATCCAGAGATAACGAGGGTTAATATTGGAGTATCAGATAAACCGGGAATACTTGTTTCCGGACATGATTTAAGAGATTTGGAGATGCTTTTAAAGCAATCAGAAAATCAAGGCATTGATATATATACTCATTCAGAAATGCTGCCTGCACATTATTATCCGGCATTTAAAAAATATAAGCATTTTGTGGGCAATTATGGTAACGCATGGTGGAAGCAAAGAGAAGAATTTGAAAGCTTTAATGGCCCTATACTTATGACGACAAACTGTATTGTTCCCCCTCTTGATAGCTATAAGGACAGAATGTACACCACGGGAGCAGCAGGCTATGATGGGTGCAAGCATATCGACGGTGAAATAGGCGAGGAAAAGGATTTTTCTAATATAATAGAACAGGCAAAAAAGTGCTTGCCTCCTAAGCAGCTTGAAGCAGGGGAAATAATTGGAGGCTTTGCACATAATCAGGTGTTACAGCTTGCTGATAAGATAGTTGATGCTGTAAAAAGCGGAGCAATAAAGAAATTTGTAGTAATGGCGGGTTGTGACGGCAGAGCAAAATCAAGAAATTATTACACTGATTTTGCAAAAGCTTTGCCAAAGGATAGTGTGATACTTACAGCAGGCTGTGCTAAATATAAGTATAACAAGCTCAATCTTGGCGATATAGGGGGAATACC
>JGI24707J26582_10001434_pt1 | contig 18706 bp, 23 predicted proteins | sample BioPla1DNA1_FD_26582 | JGI IMG/M metagenome (IMG submission 26582)
CGGTTGCGCCCAGATGGGCCAGGATGGTGCCGTCTTTGAGCTGAATCATGGAATGCACGATGCTCTCAGGGTGCACCACAACTTCAATGTTGCTGTAAGGAAAGTCAAAGAGCCAGTGGGCTTCAATGACCTCAAGCCCCTTATTCATTAAGGTAGCGGAATCAATGCTGATCTTTCCCCCCATGTTCCAGCGGGGATGGGCCAAGGCCTGTTCCACTGTAACGTCTGCCAACGATCCCGCATATGACCTGAAGGGCCCGCCTGAAGCAGTCAGGATAATCTTGGCTATATCATTCTTCCTGCGCCCGGAAAAAAGGCTCCAGACAGCACTGTGTTCCGAGTCGACGGGTATGATCTGGTCCCGGTACTGCATAACCAGGTGTCCGCCGGCAACCAGAGTCTCCTTATTGGCCAGGGCCACCCGCTTGCCTGCCTCCAGCGCCCGCAGCGTAGGCATGAGGCCCACTGCGCCCACCACGGACACTACAACCGTATCGCAGTCAGGATCCGCGGCCATCTCCTCCAGGCCTTCCAGATCGCTGAAGACGGGTATGGAGAACTCTTCCCTGAGCGCCTTGGCAGATTCAGGGCTGGCAATGCTGGCGAACTTAGGCTTAAACTCTGCGATTTGCTCACGCAGCAGCTGATAATTGGAGCCTGCCGACAGTCCCAGCACCTTAAATCCGGGCAGGCGGCGAATCACATCCAGCGTCTGGGTTCCAATAGAACCGGTAGAACCAAGTATAACGATATTAGGCATGAGACAACTCCTTGTGCGTTATTGACGGACCCGTTCACTGCCAAGCAGCGCCTTGAGAAACACCATCAGCGCCGGTGCCAGGATTGCACCGAAGGGGCCCCAGAAGCGCAAGGCGACATACAGCCCCAGCAAAGCCGCTAAGGGATGCAGTCCCAGTCGGCCGCTCACTAGTTGGGGCTCAACCGCCTGTCTTAACAGTAATAATATCAGATAACCTATGCCTAAGGCTATAGCGGAATAGGTATTTCCTAAGTAAAGCTGGGCTGCAGCCTGGACCAGGTAGACCAAGCCTGGTCCAATGACAGGGATTAAGTCACTAAGGCCCACTGCAAAGCCGGACAGGTATGGGCAGGGCAGCTTAAGAAAAATGAAAAAAGCCATGCTCACTGCAGTTGAAATCAGCATTAAAAGCAGCTGGACCTGGATCAAGTCCCATAGGAATCCAAAGGTGTCGGAATAGACTTGTCTGGGGCTGAACCGCAGGGTCCGGGGCAGCTGTCTGGCAAAAAACCTGGCCAGTATCCATTTGTCCCGGCAAAAGAAATAGGCACTAACGGCGGTAATTGTCCAGATCAGCACCAGATCTGGAATGGCCAGTGCCCACTTCAGCAGGGTATGCAGCCCCAGGTCGGTATCTAGCGCCCTGATCGCCTCAAAGAGCTGCACAAGGCGTTCAGTGTAGATCTGGGCAGAGGGCGAGAATAAGTTAGAAAAAAATGACAACCCCTGGATCTCTTCCCAGATTTGCCTCAACAGAAGAACTACCCCAGCCGGCAGCGTCAGAAAGAACATAACGGCAAAGACCAGGGAGGATAAAGCGCGGGACCAGCCTCGCGCTTCCAGAAAACTGACGGGTACGTCCATGATAAAAGCCAAAAACAGGCCGAAGAAAAAAGGTGCCAAATAAGGAAAGGAAAAACGCATAAAAAGCAATAGTCCGCAGAAACCCACCGCTGCCAGAATGAATGGCGGCAAAGACCGTCACCCCTTCGCGGGGCCGGAGGGCGGCTAAGAAAACAGCGTCAGCAGAGCAAAAAGCACGGGAAAGACAATTATTAGTGAATCGAAGCGATCCAGAATGCCTCCGTGGCCCGGTAATAGAGAACCGGTGTCCTTAACAGCCCGTTCTCGTTTTAATGCAGATTCAACCAAGTCACCAAGCTGGGCACAGACCGACAGTATCAGTCCAAACAGCACAAGCTGAACAGGGGATTCCCCCACAGCCAGGGCAAAGATGCCCCCGGTGAGAGCTGCTGCCAGCAGGCCGAACAGCGCACCTTCCACAGACTTCTTCGGGCTTATCTTCGGGGCCAGCCGGCGCATGCCGTAACGAATCCCCCCGAAATACGCCCCTGTGTCAGTAAGCCAAGTGATGGCCAAACCATACAAAGTCCAGACGATGCCAAACTCTTCCCTCACCAGGACCAGGAAGCTGTAAAGCACTACCACATAAAGTACTCCAAGGATGTTGAATGAAGAAGAAAAACTGTGCATGCCGCTGAAGGTAGCCCGGATTAAGTAGTACAGCAGCTGGAAAACCAGCCAGAAAAGCAGTTTCGTACCGTCTATTCCACTATATGTGACAGCCAAAAAAGATAGTCCGGACAAAAGGAGGTAATCAAGGTAGAGGCCTGGTCCGCTGATCCGGGAAAACTCCACCAGGCCCGCAATAATAATCAAGAGGACTAAAACACGCCAGACCATCCCTCCAAAATAAAGGGGGACAAGGAGTAGGGGTATACCTACCACGGCAGTGAGAATTCTCTGTGCTAACATTTGCTTACAACTGCTCCTTCGCTGTTACCTGGCCGAAACGGCGCTCACGCCCAGCATAATCCTGGAGGGCCTGTTCAAAATCATCCTCGCTGAAATCCGGCCACAGGACATCGGTCACATAAAACTCGCTGTAGGCGGCCTGCCAGAGCAGGAAGTTGCTGAGGCGCATCTCTCCCCCCGTGCGAATGATCAGATCGGGATAGGGAGTCGGATGGGTGTACAACAGACTGGCTATTTTCTCCTCCGTAATCTCTGACGGGGAAAGTTCACCCCGGGAGACCTGTTCAGCCACTTGCCTGACCACATCTATGATTTCCTGCCGCCCTCCATAGTTAAAGGCAATATTTAAGATCAGCCCCCGATTGTCGGCAGTGAGCTCCTCCGCCTGGTTCCAGACTTTCAGAATCTCCGGGGACAGGCTGCTCCGATCCCCCGCCAGCCTTACCTGCACCCCTTCCCTGCGCAGCTCCTCGATCTCCTGGACGAAAGTCTTGTACATTAATTCCAGGAGAAAATCCACTTCCTCCTTGGGCCTGGCCCAGTTTTCGGTGCTGAAAGCGTAGACGGTCAATACCGAAATTCCCCGGTTGGAAGCGTAGCGAACCGCAGTCTTCAGCGCCTTCACACCCTGACGATGACCCAAGAACCGGGGCATTGCCCTGCGGCTGGCCCAGCGGCCGTTTCCATCCATAATGATTGCTACATGTGCAGGCAGTGCATTTAATTGCCGTTTTCTCAAGGCTCTACCCCCTAGTTAACAGTCCAGTCTGAACTGGCACAGACAAGAACAAGCGTCCCCGGGCGCGCCTGATGATCGCGGACCGCGATCACAAAGGCGTCCTCCTGGGAGGACACCTTCCCGGGCGCCGCCGTGAACAGGAGCTCATAGGAGACCGCTTCTTCCTGCAGAATCTGCTCGGCTTCCTCTAAGGGGAAGCCGATTAAGAAATCCCATTCGTTTAGCCTGCTTGCCTCGCTCAAACTTCCATAATCTCCTTTTCTTTAGCCTTCAGCAGCTCATCGATCTGCTCGATGAACTTGTTGGTCTGTTCCTGAATCTCCTCCTGGACGCGGCGGGACTCATCTTCAGAGATGTCGCCGTTTTTCTCCAGCTTCTTCACAGCATCATTCAGATCGCGGCGGATATTCCGAACAGCTACGCGATGATCTTCTGCATCCTTGCGTACCACCCGCACTAGCTCCTTGCGCCGCTCTTCAGTTAAGGTCGGAATGGACAGACGAATAACTGTACCGTCGTTGCTGGGCGTCAATCCGAGGTCAGAGGCGAGAATCGCCTTTTCGATGTCCTTGATCGATCCCTTGTCCCAGGGGGTGATCACCAGCAGTCTCGGTTCCGGCACACTGACACTTGCCATTTGGTTCAATGGAGTGGGAGTGCCGTAATACGAGACCACGATGCGGTCCAGGAGCGCGGGATTGGCTCTGCCGGTTCTGACACTTGCAAATGTACGCTTTGTGGCCGCAATGACCTCTTCCATTCTGGTTCTGCCTTCTTGAAGAATTTGATCAGTCACGTTGTTCGCCTCCTACATATGTGCCGATTTTGTAACCGCAAATTGCCTTGCCGATGCTGCCTTTCTCATCAAAGTTGAACACGATGATGGGTATGCCGTTGTCCATGCAGAGGGAGGTGGCTGTAGTATCCATAACACCCAGGTTTTGGCTGATCACATCCAAGTAGCTGATAGTATCATAGCGCCGTGCATCGGGATGGATCCGGGGATCGGCATCATAGACGCCGTCAACGCCCCGTTTGGCCATAAGAATAACTTCTGCTTCGATTTCTAAAGCCCGCAGCGCTGCAGCGGTATCGGTAGAAAAATAAGGATTGCCGGTTCCTGTAGCAAAGATCACAACCCGCCCTTTTTCCAAATGGCGGACCGCTCTGCGCCGGATATAAGGTTCTGCAATTTGACGCATTTCAATCGCTGTCTGCACCCGGGTGGGCACCCCTTGGCCCTCCAGAGCATCCTGCAGGGCAAGGGCGTTGATCACTGTGGCCAGCATCCCCATATGGTCAGCGGTAGTGCGGTCCATGCCCTTTGCGCTGCCTGTCGCCCCGCGCCAGATATTGCCTCCCCCTACCACAATAGCAACCTGAACCCCTAGTTCCACAACGCTGCGGATCTCTCCGGCAATGGCTGCAACAACTTCAGGATCAATTCCGTAGCCGCTGCCCCCTAAAGCCTCTCCGCTCAACTTAAGTACAACTCGATGGTATTTTGGCACTGCCATCGACATCTCTCCTTTATTATTCTTCGCCNTAGATGCAGATCCCTCCACTTAAAAAAAGAGAACACCTAGGTGTTCTCTTAATTTCCCATCTGGGCCATAACCTCGGCTGCGAAATCATCTTCTCGCTTGGCCAATCCTTCGCCCCGCTCGTAGCGGGCAAACCGCCTTACGGAAATCTTTTCCCCGATTTTCGCCACTTTTGCGTTGAGAAGATCGTTAACGGTCATATCCGGATCTTTGACAAAGGGTTGTTCTAACAGACAAACCTCTTTGACATAGCGATCAATGCGACCCTCGACAATTTTCTCAATGATATGGGCCGGTTTGCCTTCGTTTTCAGCAATTGTCCGGTAAATTCCCCGCTCGTGCTCAAGTACTTCCGCGGGAATCTCTTCCCTGGAAACATACTCAGGCTTCGAGGCGGCAATATGCATGGCAATATCTCTGGCCAACTCATGAAACTCATCTGTTTTTGCCACAAAGTCTGTTTCGCAGTTAACTTCTACCAGGACTCCAATTCTTCCACCCATATGGATGTAAGACTCGACAATTCCTTCAGCGGCAATGCGCCCGGCCTTTTTGGCAGCTGCTGCCAGACCCTTTTCCCTCAAGAAGTCGACGGCTGCATCCATATCACCATTTTTCTCAATCAGCGCCTTTTTACAGTCCATCATGCCTGCACCGGTTTTTTCGCGCAATTCTTTCACCATGGCGGCAGTAATCGTAACATCAGCCATAAGAACCCTCCTTCAGTGTTCATAAAAAAGGGGTGAGAGCATTCTCCCACTCCCTTTTCCTGTACGTTTATTCTACGTCGTCGGCAACAGCTTCTGCTTCGGCTCCAGCTTCTGCAGCTTCCTCAGCGAAGCTGGCTCCCTCTTTCGCTTCCACAACAGCATCAGCCATAGTTGTGGTCAAAAGCTTGACGGCACGAATAGCATCGTCGTTGCCTGGGATTACATAGTCGATTTCATCAGGGTCACAGTTAGTGTCTACGATCGCAACAATGGGAATACCCAGTTTGCGTGCTTCAGCCACTGCAATGCGTTCTTTGCGAGGGTCTACAATAAAGACTGCGCCCGGCAATTTCTTCATACCCCGAATGCCGCCCAGGAAACGAGTCAGGCGGTCTAGTTCTTTACGCAGTTCCATTACTTCTTTCTTAGGCAGTACATCAAAGAGACCATCTTCTTCCATTTTCTCGATCTCTTCAATCCGTGCAATACGGGAAGTGATGGTTTTAAAGTTGGTCAACATGCCGCCTAACCATCTTTGATTCACATAGAACATTCCGCACCGTTCCGCCTCTTCGCGGATGGTTTCCTGTGCCTGTTTCTTGGTACCTACAAAAAGTACGGACTCTCCATTGACTACAGTGTCACGGACAAAGTTATAAGCTTCATCTACCTTCCGCACTGTTTTCTGGAGATCGATAATGTAAATTCCATTTCTCTCTGTGAAAATGTACTCTGCCATTTTCGGATTCCATCTGCGGGTCTGATGCCCAAAGTGAACGCCGGCCTCTAACAATTGCTTCATTGAAATAACGGCCAAATCGCCCACCTCCTCTCTTAGTTTTTGATCCTCCGCTTCTCTCATCCAGGGACAAAACCAAATTGGCAACCTTGCCCGCTGTCAAGAACCGTGTGTAATCTTACACCACTTGCTAATATAGCACATTTAGTCATTTTCAGCAAGGGGGTCCGGATCTTTATTTAACGACAAAATTAATTGGACTTCACCAAGGCCTAGGCCTAGTTTCTTGGCAATCTCGTTCACATCTTCCTCATGTTTAGCCAACTCTAAAACTGCCGCCACCTTAGGCGACTGGGCAGATGCTGGAATGAAATTGGCAATGATCTGATCCTGCAATTCTAAAAGCGCCCGGTGTTTTCCTTCGATCTCCTGCATAATCTCCGCCTGTCTGGTTTCCAGCTCGTCAATGGACTGTTCAACCATGGCTTCAAGCATGGCATAATCTTCACTGGAGCGCGTGAATAATCCTGGACGCAGGATGAAAAAAACAACTGCCGTTACCGCGATGCCCAGTGTGAACACTAAAAAATAATCCATGCACAGCCACCCCTTTAAGCCCGCAGATCAATACGGCGCCTCTGGCCGGGCCGGCGCTTCTTTTTCTGCTCTCCGTTCTGCTGCTGCCTGCGGCGTCCGCCTTCATCTTCTTCTCGGTCGCGAATCTTGTCTTTTTGCCTGTTTCTCTCTACCCTTTGCTCCCGTAAGGCAAACTCCTGAGTGACCTGGGGTGTCATACGGCCGGCAGCCCCTGTTTGGTCCCCCTCCCGATTGGGGCGGGGAACTTGATCTGACCGGGTAACGAGCACCTGAAAATCAGGAAACTTAATGGACATCTCTACTCCCTCCGTCCTTAAGCAAGTTTGCGACGCAATGCCGTAATCGCCTTGGTATGAATCTGCGACACCCTGGATTCCGACACTTCTAAGACATGGCCGATCTCCTTAAGGGTAAGCCCTTCGTGATAATAAAGGGCAAGAACGAGCTGCTCCCGCTCGGTTAAACTTTCCACAGCGGCAGTCAACTCTTCAACGCTTTCCGTCTCAACAATCCTGTGCTCAGGCAAACTATCGCTGTCAATCACAAGATCGAGAATTTTCAGGCTGTCCCCTTCCTTGTCAGTTGCGATCGTCTCGTCCAGGGAAAATAGATTGACTCCCTTAATTTCAGTTAAGAGTTCATAATAGCGTTCCGNCGAAAGCTCCAGGGCTGCAGCAATCTCACTGTCAGTAGGGCTGCGTCCCAGTTCATTGGTGAGCTTGTATACTTGCTTCTCCAGCATTCTAATCTTAGCGCGTATACTGCGGGGAACCCAATCCATGGAACGGAGACCATCGAGAATTGCTCCCCTGATTCTCGTTGATGCATAGGTTTCAAATTTGATCTGACGGGTCTCATCAAACTTATCCAAGGCATCAAGTAAACCGAAAAAACCGAAACTCTCTAAATCTCCTACTTCAACACTGCTGGGCAGGTTCATCGCCATCCGGCCGGCCACGTACTTGACTAGGGGAATATAGGCATCTAACAGTTGATCGCGGGCATTTTGGTCATTACTTTTCTTATATGTATTCCACAGCTGATCCAACCGCTCTTGGTCATCTTGAGTTAACATCATCTCACCCCCACGGGGTCTTGATTACTCCCGATTATCTCTAGTCAGCTCCGCCAAAGCTATCTGGCGCTGGAAGACAAATTTAATAATGACCTGTCTCAGGCGCTCCGCTATATCGACAAAACAAACCCCGTAATCTACACCGGAATCACTCTCTACTAAACGAGCCACAACGGCGCTGGCAGTTATTTGGCTGTCTTTCACACTGAAAGATACGCGTATTTCATCATCGCGCTCCAGGGGATAGGAGGTACGCAGCAAACATCCACCCCCGCTCAGATCGAGCATCAGCCCCGATTGGGGGATAGGTTCTACCCCTTCCTTGTTAATTACTTCAAACAATACATCAATAGATACAGGCACACGCAGAAAATGACGTTCTTGAATCTTTTCCCAAGTGCCTAACAGCCTTAGCTGAAGGAGGGGAAGATTGGCGCGAAAACGTTTCTCTACAATTGCCTGATTACTGTATCGGCCTTCGTTAACATTGCTTTGCACCCTAAATTGCACATTCAGCCGAGTTCCTATCCGAATTGGAACAAGTACTCCCTGCCTAATGGGTACCCCCACAATGAGCAAGTCATCGTAAGCGTCTTCCACCCTGGTGCGGTAAATGTCGAGGCCGGAGTTGCTTTCTACATGTAATTCCATTAATTGATTAGGTAGTACTTGCATAATCTAACCTCACTGAGCACGTAAAAAGTCATACACCTTGGAAAAGAATCCCCTGAGGCCCGCGTTGGCAACGTTGACTTGATCACCAGCTAAAATACTGGCAATTCGCTGAAACGAACGACTGCTCATGGCGGTGGGGAATGCTAGAAGCACCGGCTGCTGATCAGCGACAGCCTTTGCAATCTGCGATTCCTGCAGCACGTAACCAAGATATTCTACTTCCCAGTGCACGTACTCCAAGAGAACCGAGTTGAGCTTGTCCGCCACCAGCTGGGCTTCATTCGGACTTTTCGCCATATTTACAATCAGACGTACTTTAATATCGGGACCTTGCTGTCTAATCACTTTCAGCAAACCATATGCGTCGGTGATGGCTGTAGGCTCGGGAGTTGTGACAACGAGAACCTCCGTAGCCGCCAGGACAAAGCTTAGCACATTGCGATGAATTCCCGCCCCAGTGTCGAGGATCACAAAGTCAAACTCACGATTGAGCATTTCGAGGGATTTAATAAATACCTCCAAGCGCCAGCCATTGAGATTGGCAAGATCTGTGATTCCCGAACCGCCAGAGAGAATCCTCAGGCCAAGGGGGCCCTCGATCATGACTTCCTGAATAGTCTTTTCTCCTCGCAAAACATGCCCCAAATTGAACGCAGGCGTGATGCCTAGCAGAATATCAATATTAGCCAGTCCCAGATCCACGTCGATGAGTACGACACGGAAATTTCTCTGGCACAAAGCCAAGGCAAGATTAGCGGCAATATTAGTCTTGCCGACGCCGCCTTTGCCGCTGGTTACCGCAATGATGCGAGCAAATTCCTTTTTCTGCTTAACGAGTCTTCTTAGACCTTCGGCTTGATCTTTCATGTTACATGTCCCCCAAAATGAGTTGGGCGAGTTTCTCGCCTGTGGCCACTTCAATATCTTCCGGAACCCCCTGTCCGGTGGTGACGAAGGAAAGCGGGGCTCGAGTCCGTTCACAGGTCTGCAAAATGACCCCATAGGATGTTGTCTCGTCAAGCTTGGTAATAATAACTCGATCGATGGACACTTGCCCAAATGCTTTGACAATCTCGTCTACATCGGTGGATTTTGTTGTGGCACTGATAACTAAATGAATTTCTGCATCGACACCTTGCAGGTAACTTTTCAGTTCCTTAATCTGCAGGAAGTTGTTCTGGCTTCGCCCTGCTGTATCTATCAGGATCAGGTCTCGGTCCTTCATTTTCGCAATACCGTCCTTGAGCTCTTGCGGATCAAAAGCCACATGCAAAGGGATGCCGATGATCTCCGCGTATCTCTTTAACTGGTCAACTGCGGCGATCCGATAGGTATCTACCGTAATCAACCCAACTTTCCTGTTGTCGATTAGACTGAAATTTGCTGCTATCTTGGCAATTGTTGTGGTTTTGCCCACACCTGTAGGGCCTGTCAAAACTACAACCCGCTGTCCCCCGGAAAACTCCCAGGGATCTACCGTGACTATGCGCTCAGCTACTGATGCGCTCAGGCGTGCCCAAATCTTTGCCTCGTCGTTCCAATCCTGTTTGTGCAGCTTAGTCAAGACATCCCTCAAGAGAGCCTGGGTCAGATCCTGGGGAATATCACGGCGCATCAGCTTTTTATACAGGTTTTGCACCGCCTCAGACATGGATGGGTCAAATTTCGGCACATCCCGCACTGCCCCATTCTCGCCTGTCGCCGCTTCCTCCCGGATCTGGGGCTTTGAGTTTGCTTGGGGGCGTTTATGCTCACGATCAATAGCCCCGACAACTTCGTAGCGTTTTGGGCCGATCCGTCCCCACAGCCAGCGCCTTCTTTGCGTGGTCTGCAAAATAATCGCATCGCTCCCGTATTCTGCACGCAAGCTTGCGACGGCTTCCTGCATGGTTTTTCCCGTGAACTTCTTAACCCTCATGGTTCCATTTCACCGTCCCCACCGCATTCACCTGAACATCCGGGCTAATCTCGTTGTATGACAGTACAATCAGACGAGGAATGGCACGTTCTGTCAACCTTTTTAATGCCATCCGTATNTGCGGAGATACCAGGATAATTGGATACGGCAGCACATTTTCTTCCAGGCCTTGGGCCAGCGCTTGATAAAGATCCTGGATCTGCCTGGGATCCATGGCAACACTGAGTCCGCGTTCGGTGTACTCAATCCCGGCAGAAATCGTTTCTTCCCACTGTGGACTTAAAGTCAGCACAGTCAGCTCATCTTTTTCCAAGTACATCTGGGTGACTTGCCGCTTGAGCGCCTCACGCACATACTCAGTGAGGTAGTCTGGATCCCGCGTTATCGCTGCAGTATCGGCCAGTGTCTCTAAGATTGTGACCATGTTACGGATGGGCACTCCTTCCCGTAACAGATTCTGCAGCACCTTCTGGACCTCTCCTATGGTTAACATGTCAGGCACCAGTTCATCCACTACGGCAGGATACTCTTCCCGGACTCCGTCGATCAGGGTCTTTACCTCCTGGCGGCCCAGGAGCTCATGGGCATGTTCCCGAATAATCTCAGTTAGATGCGTTGCCAAAATCGCCGGAGGATCAACCACTGTATAACCTGCGTACTCTGCCTTCTCCCTAGTCGCTGCATCAACCCAAAGGGCGTTCAGTCCGAAGGCCGGTTCTGTGGTAGCTATTCCAGGGACCGTTTCAGTGATTCCACCAGCATCCATAGCTAAATAGTGGCTGATCATTAGTTCTCCACGCCCAACCTGGATTCCTTTAATCTTCACCACATACTCATCGGGGTTAAGCTGGAGGTTGTCACGGATACGGATGACCGGAACCAAGAGGCCAAGTTCCAGCGCGCATTGGCGCCTGATCATGCTGATGCGATCCAGCATGTCCCCTCCCTGGGCCTCATCTACCAATGGAATCAGGCTGTAGCCAATCTCCAATTCGATCTGATCTACGTGTAAAAGTGACATGAGCGTCTCGGGCTTGCGGGCCTCGGCCAGCTGTTCCTGCTCTATAGCTTCGTCTTCATCGACTTCCTCACTCTTGGCGGTGCGCCAGAGTCCAAAGGCAAGTCCGCCTAACAAACCTGCTATGATNAAGAAAGGAATGCGCGGCAGACCGCCGATTAAACCGAAGATGCCAACCACACCAGCTGCTGCGGCAAGCACTCGGTACTGAGAAAACAACTGGCTCGTAACCTCAGCCCCAAGGTTGTTCTCTGAAGCTCCCCGAGTGACGATGATACCGGTAGCAGTTGAAATCAGCAGGGCAGGAATCTGAGAAACCAACCCGTCACCGACACTTAGGAGAGTGTAGCGGTTAAGCGCGCCGGAAAAGTCCATTCCCTTTTGGAACATACCTACCGCAAAGCCTCCTAAGAGGTTGATTACCGTGATAATAATGCCTGCGATTGCGTCGCCTTTAACAAACTTGGTCGCACCATCCATAGAACCGTAAAAGTCCGCTTCTCGCGCAATCTGCACGCGCCTCTGCCGTGCTTCCGCTTCAGTTATCAGACCGGAATTTAGATCAGCATCAATGCTCATCTGCTTGCCCGGCAAAGCGTCTAAGGTGAAGCGCGCGGCTACTTCTGAGACACGCTCTGCACCCTTGGTAATCACCATAAAGTTCACAATGACTAAGATTAGGAAAATAACAAAGCCCACCACATAATTTCCACCGACTACAAAGTCACCGAAGGCGACAATGATCTTGCCTGGATTGGCGGTGAGCAGAATCAGCCGCGTTGACGAGACGTTCAAGGCAAGCCTGAACAAGGTGGTTACCAGCAGCAATGACGGAAAGGCCGAGATCTCCAGAGGCTCACGGACATTCATCGTCAAGAGAAGTATCAAAAGTGCCAGGCTGATATTTACGGCTAGAAGGATGTCTAAAATCGCGGGAGGAAGCGGCAAGACCATCATCACAACGACCAAGACAATGGCCAGCATGACTGATACGTCACTGACCCGCCCAATATTGCGCCCCAGGGAAGTTGTTGTCTTCGCCATACCCACCATCCTTTCTGCCAATCAAACTAGATAGTTTTTTTCTTAAGACGATACACAAATGCCAAGACCTCTGCCACCGCAGGATAAAGGTCAGCCGGAATTTCCTGACCAATCTCGGTGGTTTTGTAAAGAGCCTGGGCCAGCTCGGGGTTCTCCACTGCCGCAATGCCATGCTTCTTACCTTCTTCTTTAATTCGTTGGGCAATCAGGCCCATTCCCTTAGCCACAACTTCAGGCGCAGCCATCTCCTCGGGCTTGTAGCGGATGGCAATAGCGTAGTGGGTAGGGTTAGTAATAATCACGTCAGCGGAAGGGATAGCATGCATCATACGCTGGGCAGCCATCTGCCTTTGGCGCTGACGAATGCGCGAGCGCACCTGTGGGTCCCCTTCCATCTGCTTGTACTCTTCTTTAATCTCTTCCTTCGACATCTTAATGCTGTCTTCAAACTCTCGCCTCTGCCACCAGTAATCAGCGGCGGCAATGACCAGGAGAAATAAACCTACCTGCAATCCTAGACGATAAATGCTGTCAATAATCAAAGCAATGCTGTCGCCCAAGTGAAACAAGCTGATCTGGGGAAACCATTCCAGGTTTGCCAGCACTTGTTTGTAGACCAAGTACCCCACCAAAAACACTTTAGCCACGGATTTGGCAAATTCCACCAGAGCACGCTTGGAAAAGATCCGCTTAAAGCCTTCAACTGGATTTATGCGGGAAAACTTGGGCAGCAAGGGTTCTGCGGTGGCGAAAAAACCCACCTGCATCACCTGGCTGACAAAGCCTATAAGCAGAAAGCCTAGGAGAATTGGTCCCACAATCAGGGCTAATTTGCTTAAGGCAAAGAGGAACATGTGCTGAAAACCTAGGACATCTCCATTCCACGCGGACATGTTTTCCAAGAAATAATGCACTGTCTCCCTAAGCTGTTTGCCGATATAAGGTGCAAAGCCGTTGAGCAGCAAAACTCCGGTTAAGACCATCAATGCAGTACCGACCTCGCCGCTTTTGGCCACCTGGCCCTTCTTTCGTGCCTCTTCACGCCGCCTGGGAGTAGCAGGCTCAGTTTTTTCACCTGCAAAGAGCTGTAAGTTGAAGCGAAAGTCTGCCACTTAGCTCCCCCCTAGGGCCAACAGGCCTTGGACATAGCGAAACAAAAGTCCGTCGGCGGCAAACAGCTGGCCGGCGATATGAACGAAAGTCGGCAAGCCAAAAAACACAACTGCTAGCCCGACCATAATTTTTATGGGAAAACCCAAGACAAAAACGTTAATTTGGGGAACCGCACGGATCACAATCCCCAGGCCAATGTCCGTGAGCAAAATAGTTGCCGTAATGGGCAGTGCAATCTGAATCCCGATAAGGAAAACCTGCTTAACGAGTTCCATGATGAGCTGAAAGGCAGGCTCGATCTGAATGAGGCTGCCGAAGGGAATCACAAGAAAGGAGTACTGAACCGCCTGAATCAGCCAAAGATGGGCATCGACAGCCAGAAATATCAAGACAGCCAAAATATAGTAAAACTGCGAAAAGACCGGCACCTGTCCTCCAATGCTTGGGTCAAAAACCGAGGCCATGCCAAAGCCGATAGGCGTATCTACATAGTGGCCGGCAAAGTTTACGATCGAAAACACCAAGATGACTGCCAAAGCCAGCAGAAGTCCAATAACAACCTCATGCATGGCCAACATGGCTAGCACGCCCCAGGATTCTAGATTCCAACCGGCATCTAAGGCAGGCAGTGCCGCAAACGAGCAGAGGGCCGCAAAGCCAAGCCGAGCCATCATTGGTATGCCACGCATGTTAAACAAAGGTGCAACCGCCAAAAATGTGGCGATGCGGATAAAACTTAAGGAGAAGCGGACGAAATCAAGAACCGAAATCACTGCCCTTCCCCTCCTCCTTTACATGATAAACGACGGCAGATTGGCCAGCAGGCGATCGGCAAAATCTACAAGATGCCTGATCATCCACGGTCCGAAGATGACAATGGAGACAAGGACTGCAACAATCTTCGGGATGAATGTAAGAGTCTGTTCCTGAATCTGGGTGGTGGCCTGAAAGATACTGACCAAAAGGCCAACCAACATACCGATCAACAGCGCTGGTCCAGCAACCAATAGAATTGTCAGCACCGCATCCCTGGCTAAAGAAACAACTGTTGCATCAGTCATCTACTCACCATCCTTAGGAGAAACTCAGAAGAAGCCCCCGCACAACAAGGTGCCACCCGTCAACTAAAATAAACAGCAGGATCTTAAAGGGCAGCGAAATCATAATGGGAGGCAGCATCATCATACCCATGCCCATCAAGGTGGAAGCGACAACCATATCGATTACCAGGAAGGGTATGAAAATAACGAAAGCGAGTTGAAACGCTGTTTTTAACTCGGAAATGACAAAGGCAGGAATGAGAGTGAGTGTATTAATATCAGCCGGGGTTTGGGGTCTTTCTTCTCCCCTGACCGTCACAAACATCTCAAGATCCTTTTCCCGGGTATTGCGGAGCATAAACTCACGAATCGGTTCTAAGCCAACTTCCCATGCTTCCTCAAGGGGCATTTCCCCAGCCAAATACGGTGTCAAGGCATCGGTGTAAACCGCGCCAAAGGANGGAGCCATAACGAAAGCGGTCAAGAACAGTGCCAGCCCTATCAGTACTTGGTTGGGCGGTACCTGGTTGGTGCCAAGAGCATTGCGGATTAAAGAAAGTACAATGACGGTCCTGGTAAACGAGGTCATCAAAGTGATAATCGCTGGTGCCAAACTTAAGATAGTTAACAATAAGAGCACTTGCAAACTTACAGCGACATCGCCAGGACCTTCGGCTACGCCAAAACCTATATCAATACTAGGAAAGGGTATGTTAGTCTGTAAAAAACCCATTACTCAGGGCCCTCCTCCTCCATATCAGCCTGTAGATCCAGATCCAGCAAAGTAATGGTCTGATTGGTAACACCAAGCAAATATCTTCTATCTTCCCATTCGACCACGTAAAGTGCGCGATTTGAACCCAAGGAAAGTACTTCTTTGACGCGCAAATCCTGCCCGCCCCTCTGTCTTTGCCCGTACCACCGGGTGACAAAAAAGGTGCCAGGCAGAATTACAAGCAGGGCAATCACCATCCGCACAAGGCCCCAAATCATAGTACTGTCCATGGCTTAACTTCACGCTCCCTGGATCCGCTGTGACTTCGGCACGATTTCCAAAATCCTCACGCCGAAGTTCTCTTCTAAAACAACCACTTCGCCTTTGGCTGCCTTGGTTTCGTTAACATAGACGTCGACAGGTTCCCCCGCCTGACGCTCAAGGGCAATAACGCTTTGTGGTTTCAGATCTAAAATCTCATCTAACGTGAGGGTCGTATTGCCCAGCTCTACTGTAACAGTCAGTTCAATATCCTCTAGGAGGGCCATACTCTGCTCTTCTTCCAGCCTTCCCATCTGATCGATGGGCGTAAACACCGCTCTGGTCACAGGCGATTTACCTTGGTGGGCTTTCAGCAACCGGCCGCGGGAGGTTGCTGCTGCCTGGGCAGTACTTAAACGTTCCATGGCACCACGGACCAGAGGTTCAAACCGTCCGCCGTTTTGCACGACCAGGAACACCTCAAAACGTTGAGAAGGGCTCTGAAATACGTGGCGAATCAAGTAAGACTGTGGCTCCAGCGGCAACTGGGCCAGCATGGGCAAGGAAACCTGCTGAACTCCATACACCTGGTAGGGGACATGGACTAACTCAGCCATGTTAGCGCTCCAAGTCTGAGTGAGCAGCTGCATGACTTCCTCTGCTGATCTTCCAGCCCTGCTAGCTAAGACTTCTGCATCAGGGACAGACATCAACATCAGCATCTCGATTTCGCCCAAATCAGCAGCCACCACTAGCGCATGATCTGCAAAGATCTCGCCCAGGTTCTTCCCCAGGCGTTCAACATAGGGTCCCTCGCTGTCAAATGGTTCCAGCGCGAAGTCATTGACCCAGGCAGTCATGTTCTGGGCCGCGAAATGGAAAAAGTCCTGCAGCTCGTCGGAAGACGAGGGTGAACTGTCTCTGTGCAAGAGCGCATCAATTTCGTCTTGAGATAGGATTGGGCTGCTCATAGCTGCTCCTTTCTAGCGACTACTGGAAAATCAGATCAATGAAAAAGACATCCGTAACTTCGCCCTTAGTAACAAGTGTGTTCATGGCTTGCAGAATGTCAAGGCGCAACTGTTCCATACCGTCTGCACTGTTCAACTCTTCCACGGTGCGAGCTCTCAACAGCCTGATCAACTGATCGCGGATCTGTGGAGTCCGATCTTCCAAGTCACTAATAACTCTATTACTGCTTGTTTCCAGGACAATTTGAGTACGAATAAAACGCATTTGGTTGGAACTGCTGGCCAAGTTCAACGTGAACTCGCCCACATCATAGGTTGGGCCCAACGGCCGCTTCTTCTCGCCAACTTCACCGCTTTGTGCAGCAANTTCTGTATTNCCCCTCGCAAAAATCAGATATGTAGCAAAGGCACTGCCCACAGTAGCTACGATAAGGAGAGCGATCGCAACGATCAGCAATTTTGCATCAACTTCAACCTTCTTGGCCATTTTTACTCTCTCCCCTCATTGGGTTCGAAACTCCACATATCAATATTCAAGATAACAATGTCTACCCTGCGATTCATAGCCCGGTTCTCTGCTGTATCATTGGGACGGATTGGCCTGTATTCAGAATAGCCTGCTGCACTGAGTTTCTCAGGATCGAACCCTTCTCTTTCAACTAGGCGACGAACCACACTGGTGGCACGATGCACACTAAGCTCCCAGTTGGAAGGGAAGGTGCTGGTACTAATGGGCCAATTGTCGGTGTGGCCCTCCACCCTCAGCGGGTTGGGCAGATCGCGCAGCCGCTCAGCAAGGCTGTCTATGATCTCCAACGCCTCCGGTTTGAGTGTGGCCTGTCCTAAGTCAAAGAAAACCTGTTCAGCAAAGCGAATGATTAAACCCCGCTCCTGCAGCTCCAACTCTACTCCTTGCAGCCCTTCCTGCTCGATGAACTCAGTCATTTCCTCGAAAAGCTCCATTAACTGCCGGTGCCCAATGTCAGAGTACTCAAAGGGCAGCGGGCCTGGACGCTCCATAAAGCTTTGTCCATGAGTCATAACACCCAGGTAGTTCTGGAAAGCATGGATGATTGAGCTGAATCTCCCTTCATCAATAGATGAAAAGGCAAAGAGAAGTACAAAAAAGCAAAGCAGTAATGTAACCATGTCGGCATAGGTAGTGAGCCAGCCGCCGGTGTTGGAGGATTGCTCCTTCTGCCTTCTACGCATTGACAGTCACCCCTTCAGATGCGGGTTCTCCCTCCGTCCTCTGGGCTGCCACCCTTTCCGCAGGCGATAAGAATGACTTCAGCTTCTCTTCTACAATTCTTGGGTTCTCCCCTGCTTGAATGGACAAAATACCCTCAATCATCACTTGTTTCAAGAGAATCTCTTCATCACTTTTGATACCTAACTTTCCTGCCAAGGGCAGAAAAATCAAGTTTGAAGCAACAGAGCCATATAGCGTAGTGATTAAGGCAACAGCCATCCCCATACCAATTTGATCAGGGTTATCCAAGGCTCCGAGCATAGCGATCAGACCAATCAGGGTGCCGATCATGCCGTAGGCCGGTGACAAGGCCCCCATTTGCTCAAAGATCTTCTGTCCAAGGCGATGGCGCTCTTCTAAGAATATGAGTTCAATTTCTAGAATGTTGCGCACCAGCTCAGCATCGGTGCCGTCAACGACCAATTGAATTCCCTTCTGCAGGAAGGGTTCATCAATGGCCTGGGCCTTTTCCTCAAGGGCCAATAACCCTTCGCGCCGGGAAGTCTCCGCAAAATCTACAAGGATGTCAATCATGCCTGTATTATCATGGGACTTTTTCGAAAAGGCGACCTTCAGTAAAGGAAATACGCTCAGAACTTGGCTCATGCTAAAGTTGATCATGATCGAGGCAAAGGTACCTCCGAAGACAATCAACACGCTGGAGAAGCTCCAGAACAACGAGATGTCTCCTTCCATAACGATTGAGACAATCAGCAGCGTCATTCCAATGATAATTCCTAACAGCGTTGCCAGATCCAT
>JGI24707J26582_10001435_pt1 | contig 18704 bp, 13 predicted proteins | sample BioPla1DNA1_FD_26582 | JGI IMG/M metagenome (IMG submission 26582)
TTTTATTATCAACCTTTTTATGCAGCACAACGTTATCCACATTTAAAACCAATGGACTTAGGGTATTGGAGTGCCCCTTTTAGATTAAGTGAAGATGAGATAGAGGTCATTACGTATTCTATTCCATTAGTAAATAAAGAGGGGCAACCTTATGGTGTGATAGGGATTGATATGGAGTTAGATTATTTTAGAAAAATGTTGCCTTATGATGAAATTATAGATGGAAAAAAAGGTTCTTATTGTTTAGGAATGTGTAAAAGTTCTAAAAAAGATTTTCAAAAATTTATTTGTACTGGTCCACTCGGTACTAACTTATTGGGGCAAGCAGAAACAATTCGTTTTTATTCTCCTGTAACTCAAAATGGTATTTATAAATTACAGAAAGATCATAGAATATCAACAACAACCTATAGTAGTGTACAGCATTTTAAATTATATAATAGTAATACTCCTTTTAGTGATCAGCATTGGGCATTAATGGGGATTGTTCAAGAAGATGATTTACTAAAACCTACTAAACAAATACAAAAATATATAAGAATATCGCTGATTATTTCTCTTCTTATTGGGACAATAGGAGCTATTATAATAGGACTTTGGTTTATAAAACCCATAAAGATTTTGGTGAAAGAATTACGAAAAGGGAATCCAGGTCAATCCATTACCCTACATAAGACGAATATTATAGAGATAGATGAGTTAGTAGGAGCTATTGAATTTTTAAGTTATAATGTGGCAGATGCATCGTCTAAATTATCTCAAATCATTAATATGGTAAATATGCCTATTGGCGCTTTTGAATATACTAAAGGAAAGGATAAAGTATTTTGTACGGAAGGCTTTTTTGAATTATTAGGTATTTCTGATGAAGATATTTTATCTTCCTTAATTTCTGCTACTACTTTTTTTCCATTATTAGAGAGTTTAATAAAGTATCCAGAACCAGATGTAGAAAATGTGTATCGGTATGAACAAAAGGGTCAGGTACGTTGGATTCGTTTGCAAAAACAAGAAAATAATCAAAAAATGATTGGAGTTATTCAAGATGTAACGAATGAAATCATTGATAAACGACGTTTGGAATATGAACGTGATCATGATGTACTGACTAATTTATTAAATCGAAGAGCTTTTCGTTTAGCAGTGAATAAAAAAATACAAGAAGAAGATCTTAAAATAGCTGCTTTTGTAATGTGGGATTTAGATAATCTTAAATATATAAATGATACGTATGGTCATGATCAGGGGGATATTTATATTAAAGAAACAGGTCTTATTTTAAGTGAAATGATTCTTCATAATGGAATTGTTGCTCGTGTATCTGGGGATGAATTTTATGCCTTTATTGATGGTTATGACGATTCAGAACATATTCGAGATATTATTCAAAAAGTACAAAATAAATTTTACAATTCGATAATTAGGATGCCAGATGGAAGTTTACTTCCTATTCGAGCTTCAGCAGGTATTGCTTGGTATCCCAAAGATTCAAAAAGCTATATAGAGTTGATGAGATTTGCTGATTTTGCTATGTATGAAGTTAAACATAAAGCGAAAGGTAGTATTGGTGAATTTGATCAACAACGTTATAATAAAGATTCTTTTTTGCTTTGTGGCAAAGAGGAATTAAATACGTTTATTGATGAAGCTTTGGTTCGATTTGCTTTTCAACCTATTGTAGATGCTAAGACAGGAGAAGTTTTTGGATATGAAGCGTTAATGCGTCCACAACTAGAGACATTGAAGTCACCCATGGAAATATTACGATTAGCACAATCTCAATCAAAATTATATGAAATTGAACGTATTACTTGGTTTAAAGTAATGGAAGCTTTTCAACAGCATAAAAAAGTTTTTCAAGATGTTAAACTATTTGTTAATTCAATTCCAAATCACATTTTATCGAAAGAAGACTTGGAAAAATTAGAAGCTCAATATTTACCAGATTTAAATCATGTTATCGTGGAAATTATTGAAAATGAGCAATCAGATCAACAAATTACAAAGCAAAAACAACAAATGGTAAGACGTTGGAATAGTAATTTAGCTTTAGATGACTTTGGTTCAGGTTATAATAGTGAAATTGCTTTACTATTTCTTTCTCCTAAATATGTTAAGATGGATAGATATATGATTCAAGGAATTGATCAGGATATAAATAGACAAAAATTAGTACAAAATCTTTTATCTTATGTTCAAGAACGAGGAATGAAAATGATTGCAGAAGGTGTAGAAAATAAGGCAGAATTAGATATATTAATTTCTTTTGGAATTGACTATGTACAAGGTTATTATTTAGGACGACCTAATTTTACTCCTCTTCCTATTGATTTTAAAGTTAAGGAAGAAATTCAGATTCAAAATAAAAAAATCCATAGATAAAATAAGAAAAGGGATTACCTTGACAATCAACAAAGATATGATACAATTACAAATATAAAATATACTATTATTGTTTCATTCTGTAGTAAAAAGAGTAGAATAGGTATAGATTTTTAAAAGTATAAATAACTATGAAAGTGAAAAGTAGGTTCTTTTTCCTTACAGAGAGAGAATGTCATCGGCTGGAAACATTCTTATGGTGTAAAATGAGCTGAAGTTCTCACTGGAGTTGCATTTTTGAAAGAGTACAGTAGGAAATGCCGGGCAGTACGTTATACTGAAGAGTGTTTATTGATTTTTTGGAATAGATAAAGATCAATAAAAATTAGGGTGGTACCGCGGAATCACTTCGTCCCTTTTCGGACGAAGTTTTTTTATTGCATTTTTTTAAATGAAAGGAGTTCAATATATGAAAGAGCGATTGCAACAAATTCAACAAAAAGCNATTGATGCTTTTGCAGAAGTTAAAGACCTTACAACTTTAGACGAAGTTCGTGTAAAATACTTAGGNAAAAAGGGAGAATTAACTCAAGTACTAAGAGGAATGAAGGATGTTTCTAAAGAAGAACGACCTGTTATTGGACAATTAGCCAATGAAGTAAGAAATACAATAGAAAGTCGATTAGAAGAAACAAAAATAATATTAGCAGAAAAAGCTCAACAAATAAAATTAGAGCAAGAGAAATTAGATGTAACTATGCCTGGGCGTAAGCAATTAATTGGTCATCGTCATCCTATGCATATNGTTTTNGAAGAGATTCAAAATATTTTTATTGGAATGGGCTATGAAATAGCAGAAGGTCCTGAGNTAGAAACCGATTATTATAATTTTGAAGCTTTAAATGTAGCAAAAGATCATCCTGCGAAAGACGAACAAGATACTTTTTATATTTCGGGAGATTTTTTATTACGAACTCAAACTTCTCCTGTACAAGTACGTGTAATGGAAAAACAACAACCTCCCATTCGAATTGTTGCTCCTGGACGAGTATTTCGTTCAGATGAAGTAGATGCAACTCATTCACCAGTATTTCATCAGATAGAAGGATTAGTAGTGGATAAAGATATTACAATGGGAGATTTAAAAGGAGCTTTAGCAATATTTGCAAAAGAACTTTTTGGGAAAGATGCTAAAGTGAGATTTCGTCCTCATCATTTTCCTTTTACAGAACCTAGTGCAGAAATGGATGTTTCTTGCTTTATGTGTGGTGGAAAAGGCTGTCGTGTTTGTAAGGGTAGTGGATGGATTGAAATATTAGGTTGTGGAATGGTTCATCCTCGAGTATTAAAAATGGCTGGTGTAGATCCTAAAATCTATAGTGGATTTGCATTTGGTATGGGATTAGAACGAATTGCATTACAACGTTATGGAATTGAAGACTTGCGTTTACTTTATGAAAATGATGTTCGATTTTTAAAACAGTTTTAGAAAGGAGAAATAGAAAATGAATATTTCTATGTCATGGCTAAAAAAATATGTACCTATCGATTGTGATATAAAAACGTACATTCATGAAATGACTATGTCTGGAACCAATGTAGAAAGTTATGAAGAACTAGGAGCTGAAATTAATAACGTAGTTGTTGGGAAAATTACTTCTATTCAGCCTCATCCAAATGCAGATCGATTAGTTATCACAATGGTAGATGTAGGAACAGAAACATTACAAATTGTGACAGGAGCTACTAATATTTCAGAAGGAGATATAGTGCCTGTAGCACTACATGGATCTACATTAGCAGATGGTGTAAAAATCAAAAAAGGGAAACTGAGAGGGATTGAATCCAATGGAATGCTATGTTCTGTAGAAGAATTAGGTTTTAAAAAAGGAGAAATTTTAGATGCGCCTGAAGATGGGATCTATATTTTTAAAGAAAATATTCCTTTAGGTAGTGATATTAAGCCCTATTTTGGACTCGATGATACGGTAGTAGAGTATGAGATCACTTCTAATCGTTCGGATTGTTATAATGTGCTTGGAGTAGCAAGAGAAGCAGCAGCTACTTTTAAAAAACCATTTCTATACCCTAAAATTAAAGTAACAGAAAATGATGAAAATGTTCAAGACTATGTAAAAATTCATGTGAAGAATACAGAACTTTGTCCACGATATACAGCTCGTGTAATTAAAAATGTTACACTGAAGCCTTCTCCTAAATGGATGCAAAAATGTTTATTATCTTCAGGGGTACGCCCTATTAATAACATTGTAGATATTACGAATTATGTTATGTTAGAAATGGGTCAACCTTTACATGCTTTTGATTTAAAAAAATTAGCAGGACCTGAAATTATTGTTCGTAATGCAGAAGAAGGAGAAACCTTTGTGACATTAGATGAACAAGAAAGAAAGTTAGATCCTTCCATGCTACTTATTACCGATAAAGAAAAAACTGTTGCTATTGCAGGAATTATGGGAGGAGAAAATTCTAAAGTTACAGAAGATACTACAACTTTATTATTAGAATCCGCTAATTTTGATGGTGCTAATATACGTCGAACTTCTAAAAAATTAGGATTACGAACGGATGCTTCAGGAAAATTTGAAAAAGGATTAGATCCTAATATTGCTGTAGAAGCTTTAAATCGTGCAGCACAATTGATACAAGAATTAGGAGCAGGAGAGATTGTAGGAGGAATTTTAGATTCTTATCCAAATCCTAGAGAAACATGGAAAGTTACTTATGAACCTGAAAGTATTAATCGTTTATTGGGTACAGATATTTCACATGAAGAAATGATTGATATCTTTAAAGGAATTGAATGTATGGTAGATCCAGAGAAAAAAATTGTGATACCTCCTACTTTTCGACCTGATTTATTGTTAGAAGCAGATTTAGCTGAAGAAGTAGCTCGATTTTATGGATATGATCGTATTCCTACTACTCTAGCTACAGGAACTCCTACCGTTGGAAAGAAAAATCACAAACAACAGATAGAAGATTTAACTAGAAGCGTTATGGAATCTCAAGGATTTTATGAAGCATTATCGTATTCTTTTGAAAGTCCTAAGGTTTTTGATTGGATTTTACTTTCTAAAGATCATCCTCTTCGACAAGGAATTCGTATAGCCAATCCATTAGGAGAAGATTTTAGTATGATGCGTACCACTCCGATCAATGGTATGCTACAATCTCTTTCTACTAATTATAATCGAAGAAATGAACAAGTTCGTCTTTACGAGTTAGCCAAAATTTATTTAGCTAAAAGCTTACCATTAGAAGAATTACCAGATGAACGAGTTCAATTAACTTTTGGAATGTATGGAGAAGTCGATTTTTATGATGCAAAAGGAGCAATTGAAACCTTTTTTGAAAAAATGTATATAGCAAAAGAGATAGAATACGTTCCAGAACAAGAATTACCTTGGATGCATCCAGGACGTTGTGCAAAAATTCTTTTACAAGGAGAAAATATTGGATATGTAGGAGAAATTCATCCTAAAGTAGCAGAAAACTATAGTATCAATACTCGTGTTTATTTAGGCGTAGTTGATTTACCTAAAGTAATTGAAAAAGCTACAATGGATCGAAACTATGTACCATTACCTAAATTTCCTGCTATGGTACGTGATTTAGCTTTGTTAGTAAAAGATGATATTCCAGTAAGAGAAATAGAAAAGATGATTGAACAACGGGGAGGAAAATTATTAGAAAGCTATGAGCTATTTGATGTCTATCAAGGACAACAAATTAAAAAAGGATATAAATCAGTGGCTTATTCTTTAGTATTTAGAGATCCTGATCGAACTTTAAAAGAGGAAGAAATTAATAAAGTAATGAAAAAAATACTTCATGGATTAGAAACAGAATTAGAAATTCGATTACGAGATATGTAATAAAAAACTCTTGCTTCAAAGCAGGAGATATGATATCATGTAAATGAAACGAAAGTTTCACTTGCATGATATTTTTATCTTCGGGTTCTATCCGTGGACATGGTAAGGCTAGGAGGAAATTATGTGGCAACGGTTGAAGATGTCGTAAAAAAATCAGGAGTCTCACGAAGTACGGTATTTCGATTTTTAAATGGGAGTAATGTGCGTGCAGATGCCAAAAAGGCAATTATTCAAGCAATGCAAGAACTCAATTATAAAACGGATATTATTTATAAATATCACAATATTAGTATTGATGTTAGTATTGCAAAAAACTTTGAAGGCTTTCAAGGATTTACAGAAATGGTACAGGGCATTACTCAACGAGCTGATGCAAAAGGAATCCATATCAATTTAGTGAGACATACCGGAGAACAAATTGTGCAAGACTATGAACGTTGGAATACGGAAAAAGAACTCAAAGGCGTTATTGTTATAGGAAAAAACAAAGAAGATGAGCATTTAGAAATTGAAATGTTACGCAGTAAAAAGATACCTCATATTTTTGTAAATCGGGTTTTTGAGGATAACGATATTAGTTATGTATCGGTGGATTTAAAAAAAGCTGCTTGTGATATAGTGAATTATCTTATTCAAAAAGGACATCAAAAAATAGCTGTTATTGGAAAACCAAATCAGCTAAAAGTAGATGAAGATAAAATGATGGGATATCGTGAAGCCTTTCAGAAAAATGGGATAGAAGTATCAGAAGAATATTTTTGTTCTGTAGATAATTCAAAAGAATGGGAAGAAAAAGCGAAAGAATTATTATCGGCAAAAGAAATTCCTACTGCTTATTTTGGTATCTGTGATTCTCACGCAATTAAGTTTATACATATGGCAGAAAATTATGGATTTAAAGTACCAGATGATATTGCAGTAGTAGGAATGGATGATGTTGAAGTAGCAGCATATTCAAGCCCAACTCTTACTACAATTCATATTCCATTTCGAAAAATGGGTATGCAGGCAGTAGATCAATTACTTCAATTAATTATTGATAAAGAAATTTGTTGTAGTAAAACAATCATTGGACATACTTTAATTGAACGAAGTTCTAGTTAAAGATTAGCGGCATTTGCTGCTTATCATATACACTATATAATATAAGGAGGATATGAACCATGGATATTCGTAATGCAACAAATCCCAAAGATATGAAACATTATGACTCTGAGAGATTACGAGAAGAGTACTTCATTGGTGGACTTTTTGTACCTGGCGAAATTAAATTTGTATATAGCCATGTAGACCGAATTATCGCAGGAAGTGCTTGTCCTACAACAAAAGCACTTAATCTAGAAGAAAATGTAGATACACAAAAAGATTTAGGAACTGATTTTTTCTTACAAAGAAGAGAATTAGGTGTAATTAATATTGGTGAAGCAGGAATTATTACTGTAGATGGAGAAAAATATGAAATAGGACCTCGAGATGGAATTTATATTGGAATGGGAAACAAGAATATTGAATTTTCAAGTGTAGATCCCAACAAACCAGCTAAATTTTACATCAATAGTGCACCTGCGCATAAAACATATCCAACAGTAAAAATTGATATTTCACAAGCAGAAAAAGAAACATTAGGAAGCCAAGAAGAAGCCAATCGTCGTACGATTAATAAATATATCATACCTACAACGGTTAAAAGTTGTCAACTAACAATGGGTATGACAGCATTAGAACCTGGTAGTGTATGGAATACGATGCCTACACATACTCATGACCGAAGAATGGAAGTATATTTATATTTTGATATGGATGAAGATTCAGTAGTATTTCATATGATGGGAGAACCTGATGAAACAAGACATATCGTTATGAGAAATGAAGAGGCTGTTATTTCACCAAGCTGGTCTATCCACTCTGGTGTAGGAACTAAAAATTATACATTCATTTGGGGTATGGTTGGAGAAAACCAAACATTCTCTGATATGGATCATGTTGCAATGAAAGATATACGATAAGAATGGAGGAAAATAAATGATATTAGATCAATTTAATTTAAAAGGAAAAGTAGCTATTGTTACAGGAGCTAGTACTGGATTAGGACAAGGAATGGCAATAGGTCTTGCAGAAGCAGGAGCAAATGTTGTAGGGGTAGACTATGTAGCTATGCCTGAAACTCAAAAAGAAATAGAAGCAATGGGCGGAAAATTTATTGGTATTGAAGCCAATTTATTAAGTATTGATCCTATTCAAGGTATTATTGATAAAGCGGTAGAAACATTTGGAAAAGTAGATATTTTAGTAAACAATGCAGGAATTATTCGAAGAGAAGATGCTATTAACTTTACAGAAAAAGACTGGGACGATGTAATGAATATTAACATCAAAACTGTATTTTTCTTCTGTCAAGCAGTAGCAAAACAATTTATCAAACAAGAAACTGGCGGAAAGATTATTAATATTGCATCCATGCTTTCCTTCCAAGGTGGAATTCGCGTACCTTCCTATACATCCAGTAAGAGTGCTGTTATGGGACTTACTCGTCTTTTAGCAAATGAATGGGCAAAATACAATATTAACGTAAATGCTATTGCACCTGGATATATGGCTACTAATAATACAGCACCTTTACGTGCAGATGAAAAACGTAGTAAGGAAATCTTAGATCGTATTCCTGCAGGACGATGGGGAACACCTAGAGACGTAGCAGGAGCAGCTGTATTCTTATCATCCGCTGCTGCTGATTATATTTATGGATATACTGTAGCTGTTGATGGTGGATGGTTAGCACGATAAGGAATTAATATATTACAAATCCATTACACACTGGATTTTTACCAAAGATCTCTTTATAATAGATATATTATAAGGAGGTCTTTTTCTATGAAAAAAAAGCAACGATTACGGAACATAGTACTTAGTAGCTTTCTTTTGATATTTTTTTCCTCTACTTTGGTACAAGGAGAAATGATAATACCGGATCAAATTCGTGTTGGTTTAAAACAGTATTTTAATAATGTGAAAAATATTTCTATTCAAAATACTAGTTTAGTCTTAGGATATGAAACAACAGGACAATGGATGGTAGAAACCATTTTTGAATCCTCTACAGGATATAGGATACAGCTAGCTCCAGGACGATACTATTTGATATCTCAAGAACATTTTTCTACCTATGAAGAAGCATTACGTTCTAGTTTACTCTTATCAGATCATTCTATTTTAACTTATCCTATGTATATAGGACCTCAGCAATGGAGAGTAGATATCGGTGGATTTTCTAGTGTACAGCAGATGGAAGAGATACAATCCAATCTTTTGCAATCAGGTTTTGTTTTTATAGAAGATCAAGAACAAAATCAACGAGTGTTGATACAAGGAGATCCTCAGAGTTCTTTTTTTGTCATGGGAAAAAGAGACGTACCTCAATTTGCTACAGGGAATGAAAAAAATGGGGTTACGGTATGGGAATTAGGAGAACGACAATATAGAGGAAAAATGGAATTTCATCGTTTGGATGAAGCAGGAATTACACCAGTTAATGTTTTGCCATTTGAAGAGTATTTGTACGGTGTAGTGCCCGCAGAGATTATTCCTTCTTGGCCTATGGAATCTCTAAAAGCTCAAGCAGTAGCTGCTCGTAACTATGCACTTTATCAATTGAACTATACAAGAAAATATGAACAGGAACCATATGATCTTTGTGATACCAATATTTCACAGGTATATAAAGGATATTCTATAGAGAATCATCGAACAACTCAGGCAGTTCAAGAAACCCAAGGACAACTTTTATACTATAAAGATGAATTAGTAGCAACATATTATTTTTCTACTAGTGGTGGACATACAGAAGATGCTGAAAATGTATGGTCTGGTGCAGTGGCTTATTTAAGGGGAGTGCCAGATATATATGAAGTAAATCCAGAAGTAGGTCCATGGAGAGAAGTATTATCTACTCAAAAAATTCAACAAGCTTTAAATAATAATGGTGTAGATATTGGAGAAGTAGTAGATGTAAATGTACAAGGTTATACGACCAGTGGCCGTGCATTAGAACTTCAAATTATAGGGACAAAAGGTACATATTCTCTTAAAAAGGAAACGATACGTTATTGGTTAGGATTAAAAAGTCGTAAGTTTCAATTAATCAAAGGGGGAAAAAATATGGATACCTTTATCTATGTAACCGGTAATTGGGGAGATGAGAAAAAAGCAAAAACGTTATCGACGGTATTTGTTTTAGGAGAAAATGAAGTTGCAGAAACAATGGTAAAACAAAATGAACCGATTATTGTACAAGGAAAAGAAAATACTAAAGTATATTCTATAAACAGTGCTACAGAAGATGGATTTGTTTTTGAAGGTCAAGGTTGGGGCCATGGTGTAGGCATGAGTCAATCTGGTGCTAAAGGGATGGCAGAACAAGGATATACCTATGATCAGATTCTAACTCATTATTATTCAGGGACGACTCTTCGATAAGAAAACAACAATATATAGATAGATGTTACTATGATAAAATGAAAACATAAGGATGATGTATCATGCAATGGGATGAAAGTTTAGCTACAGGATGTTCAGTCATTGATAAACAACATAAAGAGTTGTTAAAACAAGTTAATAAAGCCATAAAAGCGTATCAAGAAGGAAAAGCTAAAAAGGAAGTAGAAACAACTCTTCAATTTTTAGAGGAATATGTTCATACCCATTTTTCGATGGAAGAGCAATTACAAATACAATATCAATATCCAAATTACAAAAAACATAAAAAGATGCATGAATATTTTATTAAAGAATTTATAGAAATTAAGCAAAAATATAAACAAGATGGGCCTAGAATTACTATTACATTAGCTCTTAATCGAATATTGATTACTTGGTTGCGAGAACATATTTTAAAAATGGATAAAGATTTAGCAGATTATATTCAACTACAATAAAAATATTTAAGGAAGCTAATTGAAAAACAATAGTGTTTGTATGGATAGAGCAATGGAGTGAAAGATGGATAATAGATATATTATTCATACGATAAATATAAATATGAAATTTACTTAATTTAAAATAAGAGAGGTTTTGACATGCAAGTAAAAGACTTTGATTTTGAATTACCCCAAGAATTAATTGCACAAGATCCATTAAAAGATCGATCTGCATCTCGTTTATTACTTTTAAATAAAAAAACAGGAGAGATTCAACATAAATCTTTTAAAAATATTATCGATTATTTATCACCCAATGATTGTTTAGTTTTAAATAATACTAGAGTTTTACCAGCTCGATTAATAGGAGCTAAAGAAAAAACAGGTGGAAAAGTAGAAATATTATTGCTAGAGAGAAAAGAAAAAGATTTGTGGGAAGTTATGGTAAAACCAGGGAAAAAAGCAAGACCAGGAGATCGAATTGTCTTTGGTGATGGATTATTAAAAGCTACAATTGAAGCTGTTGTAGCAGGTGGAAATCGTTATGCACGATTTGAATATGAAGGAATTTTTGAAGAGGTATTAGATCAGTTAGGAGAAATGCCTCTACCACCTTATATTACACATCAATTAGAAGACAAAGAAAGATATCAAACGGTTTATGCAAAATATGAAGGATCTGCAGCAGCGCCTACCGCAGGACTTCATTTTACCCAAGAATTATTACAACAAATACAAGAAAAAGGAGTTACGATTGCGTATGTAACTTTACATGTAGGCCTGGGAACTTTTCGCCCTGTAAAAGTAGATACGATTGAAGAACATCAAATGCATTCGGAATATTACTGGATTGAACCAGAAGAAGCTAAAAAAATCAATGAAATAAAAGCAAAAGGTGGAAGAGTGATTGCGGTAGGAACTACTAGTAGTCGTACATTAGAATCTTCTACAGACGAAAATGGAATATTAAAAGCTCAAAAAGGGTGGACCGATATTTTTATTTATCCAGGATATTCTTTTAAAATGGTAGATGCACTGATTACCAATTTTCATTTACCACAATCCACATTAATTATGTTAGTTTCTGCTTTAGCAGGTAGAGAAAATATTATGAAAGCATATCAAGAAGCTATAGAGCAAAGATATCGTTTTTTTAGTTTTGGTGATGCTATGTTTATATTTTGAAAAATAAAAGATGATATTTTTGTTAAAAGACCTTCACTTTAAAATCAAAATTTTAGAGTAAAAGTTTTCTTATTAGAAATGGAATTGTGTTTTTTTTGATTTATATTAAAAAAAGGAATGATTTTCTATGTTACATATAAGACCTCATCATTTATTATGTATGCAAGCATATATTGGTAAAGGCTATAGTCCAGAGTTTGTAGAAAAATTTAATAAAGAAACTTTTGATTATATCTGTAGTGAATGTGAGTGGTATCCTTTACATATCTGTGAAAAGCTCTTTATAGAAAAAGGGTATATCTAGAAAAAAGAGCATATTGACATTCATGCATATTTCATTTACGATAACATTAGTATTGTGATTTTTTAAACAAGCAATGAAAAAAGAAGTTTTTAGCATAGATTTAGCGTACAATAATAGGACATAAAAAGATGAAGAGGTGTGGAAATGAAGAAAAAGAATGTACTTTTAATTACAAGTGATCAACAACATTGGAATACCCTAGGAGTTTTTAATAAAGAAATAAAAACTCCTAATTTAGACAGATTAGTAAAAGAAGGAACTACTTTTTCGCGAGCGTATTGCCCTAACCCTACCTGTACCCCTACAAGATGCAGTATTATAACTGGACTTTATCCCAGTCAACATGGAGCTTGGTCTTTAGGGACAAAGATGCCAGAAGATACGACAACGATAGGTGATATTTTACAGGAAAATGATTATCGAACCGCTCTTATAGGAAAAGCACATTTTCAACATAACCTTCAAAATGAGAAGTATCCTTCCTTAGAAGCAATGCCCATTCTTCATGATTTAGATTTTTGGAGAAAATTTGATGAGCCCTTTTATGGTTTTGAACATGTAGAGTTAACAAGAAATCATACTGTAGAATTTTTAGTGGGTCAACATTATGCTATTTGGATGGAAGATAAAGGATTTCAAAATTGGAAGGATTATTTCCAACCACCAATAGGAAATTTAGATNCAAAAGCAAAGAGATTATGGGAGATACCAGAAGAGTATCATTATAATACTTGGATTGCAGAGAGAACAAATGCATTATTAGAACAATATAAAGAGAATGATGAAAACTTCTTTTTATGGTCTAGTTTCTTTGACCCTCATCCACCTTATTTTGTACCAGAGCCTTGGGCATCTATGTATAATCCTGATGATATTACTTTGCCACATTACTTGGAAGAAGAATATGCAAAAGGTTCTCCTTTATTACAAAAAACGCAGGAAGAAAATCCTGATTACTCGGAGTACTTTGAACCAGAAGGGAAAAACTGGCTACATGGATGTCATTCTCATCTTCATGACAAAGAGGAATTGAAAAAAGATATTGCTATTTATTATGGTATGGTAAGTATGATGGATCATTATATAGGAAAAATTTTAGATCGATTAGAGGAATTAGGTTTGGCAGAAGATACAATTGTAATCTTTACAACAGACCATGGTCATTTCTTTGGACAACATGGATTGATTGCAAAAGGTCCTTTTCATTATGAAGATATGATTAAAATACCTATGATTGTTAGAGAACCAGGGGTGGTTCCTGCAGGTAAAGTTAGTGACTCTTTGCAATCTCTTGTGGATCTGGCTCCTACAGTATTATCAAAACTGGGAGTAGAGGTTCCTAGAACAATGGCAGGTATAGATCAAAGTGTTGTTTGGAATGGAAAGAAAGAAGCGTTGAGAAAACATATTATTTGTGAAAATCAACATACAGAAACGACAGTGAATTTAAGAACATTAGTGAATGATCAATATAAAATAACAGTATATTTTAATAGAAAACATGGTGAACTATATGATCTTAAAAATGATCCTTTAGAATTTAATAATTTATGGGATAATCCAGAATATGCTGAATTAAAATCTAAACTTCTTCTAGAATTTATGTGGGCTGAAATGGATAAGGTTCCACTTTGGATGCCAAGAGTAAGCTTAGCATAAATAAATATAAAAGAATAAAATAAATGGTAATTTACGGAGTAGAATAATAAAAATTCTACTCCGTTGTTATTTTATAGCTTTAATATATTTGGTATATATTTTTATTTTATAAATTAAATCTTGACAAAAATTTATAAATTCATTATTATATGTTAGGTAGCTAACAACTTTTTGGCTGTGAGGTGAATTATGAAAGACCAGAAAGAAATAGGAAAGATGATATATATTCTTTCTAAACAAATGAAACGTCAATTTGATAAATCAGTTTCTAAAAATGAAATTACTAGTATTCAAGCTCGTATTATGCATTATATTTTGGAACATTCTCCAGAAAGAGATATTTTTCAAAAAGATATAGAAGAGGAGTTTAATATTCGACGTTCTTCTGCGACAGGAATTTTAAAACTGATGGAGAAAAATAGAATGATTAAGCGTGAGATTGTTTCTTATGATGCAAGGTTAAAAAAGATTATTTTAACAGAAAAAGCATTAAAAATGGAAGAAGAAATTGCTTATGATATTCAAAGGTTGGAAAAAAAATTAATTAAAGACATATCAGAAGAAGAAATAGAGATATTTTCAAAGGTAGTGGATAAGATATTAAAAAATTTAGAATAGGTGTTTTCCTATCTAATAGTTAGGTACCTTACAGTACGAAATCTAACAGAAGGAGGGTTCAGATGGTAAAGAGATTATTTAAATGTGTTAAAGAATATAAAACGGATTCTATTTTAGCACCTTTATTTGTTGTATTAGAAGTTATAATGGAAGTATTGATTCCTTTGTTAATGGCAAATATTGTAGATATAGGTATAAAAAATGGTGATATATCTTATATATTGAAAATTGGTATTATTTTAGTTATATCAGCAATGATGTCATTACTTTTTGGAGTTTTAGCGGGAAGATATGCGGCTAGTGCATCTGCTGGTTTTGCCAAAAATATTCGTAAGGAAATGTTCCATAAGATACAAAGTTATTCTTTTTCGAATATTGATAAATTTTCCACTTCTAGTCTAGTTACTAGGCTTACTACGGATATAACGAATGTACAAAATGCGTATCAAATGATTATTCGTATTATGGTACGTGCTCCGATTATGTTTATTTTTGCATTGATAATGGCAATTCGAATTAATTCTAAATTATCGCTTATTTTTATTGTAGTGATTCCATTTTTAGGAATAGGGCTTTATCTAATTATGACAAATGCTCATCCTAATTTCAAAAAAGTATTTCAATCATATGATAAATTGAATCGTATAGTTCAAGAAAATTTAACTGCTATTCGTGTAGTAAAAGCATATGTTCGTGAAGAACATGAGACAGATAAATTTCATGATATTTCTAGTGAGGTTTATTCTTATTTTAAAAAAGCTGAAAAAATTTTAGCTTTTAATAGGCCTATTATGCAGTTTACTATGTATGCCTGTATTTTATTGATATCATGGTTTGGTGGTAAGATGATTGTTTATGGAGCAATGAGTACAGGACAATTGATGAGCTTAATTGTATATGCTTCACAGATTCTTTCTAGTTTAATGATATTTTCTATGGTATTTGTAATGATTGCTATTTCAAGAACTTCTGCAGAAAGAATTGTGCAAGTTTTAGATGAAGAAAGTAATCTTATAAATAAAGAAAATCCTGTTTATACGGTACAAGATGGATCTATTTCTTTTGAAAATGTTGATTTTAGCTATGTAGGGGATCCTAATAAACGATGTTTAAAAAATATAACATTTTCTATTAAAGCAGGAGAAACGGTTGGAATTATTGGAGGAACGGGTAGTGCAAAAACAACATTAGTACAGTTGATTCCTCGGCTTTATGATGTTACGGCTGGAAAAATTAAAGTAGGTAATATAGATGTTCGAGATTATGATATGGAAACATTGCGAAATGAAGTAGCTATGGTGTTACAAAAAAATGTTCTTTTTTCTGGTACGATTAAGGAGAATTTAAGATGGGGGAATAAGTATGCAACGGATCAAGAAATGATTCATGCTTGTAAATTAGCTCAAGCAGATGATTTTATTCAAAGTTTTCCTGATCAATATGATACCGTATTAGATCAAGGAGGTACAAATGTATCGGGTGGACAAAAACAGCGTCTTTGTATTGCTCGAGCATTACTAAAAAAACCTAAAATTTTAATTTTAGATGATTCTACTAGTGCAGTAGATACAAAAACAGATGCCCTTATTCGTAAAGCTTTTCGAGAAGAAATTCCAAATACAACAAAAATTATTATTGCACAACGCATTTCTTCTATTGAAGATGCCGATAAAATCATTGTTTTAGATAATGGAGAAATAAATGGTATGGGAACGTCCGAAGAGCTTTTAAAGTCTAATAAAATTTATCAAGAGGTATACCATTCACAGGTAAAGGGGGCAGAAGATAATGAAAAATAATTATGATCATGCATTAAAAGTCTTTAAGAGATTGTTTCGTTATATTACTCATTCTTATAAAGTTCAATTTGGAATTGTATTTATTAGTATTATAATTAGTGCATTATCCAATGTTGCTGGCTCCTTGTTTTTAAAATATTTAATTGATGACTTTATAACTCCATTATTCGGACAGGTAAATCCTGATTTTTCAGCACTTTTTCGAGCTATTTTATTCATGGGTGGAATTTATGGTATTGGTGTTTTTTCTACCTATTTATATAATCGATTGATGATAAACATCTCTCAAGGGGTATTGAAAAAAATTCGAGATGAAATGTTTGAACATATGCAGACTTTACCTATTAAGTATTTTGATAGTCATTCTCATGGTGAAATCATGAGTCGTTATACCAATGATACGGATACATTGAGACAAATGATAAGTCAAAGTATACCACAAGCATTAAACTCACTTGTTATGATCATTAGTGTTTTTGGTGCTATGATTGCTACTAGCGTGCATTTAACAATATTAGTTATTGTGATACTGATTATTATGATACAAGTTAGTAAAAAAATCGGAGGACAAAGTGCAAAATATTTTGTAGATCAGCAAAATAACTTAGGAAGATTAAATGGATATATTGAAGAAATGATGGATGGACAAAAAGTTGTTAAAGTATTTTGTTATGAGGAAGAGGCAAAAAAGAAATTTGATCAATTAAATGATGAGCTTTGTGAAAGTGCTACCAATGCAAATAAATTTGCCAATATCTTAATGCCTATTATGGGTAATATCGGGAATTTACATTATGCGTTAACGGCTATTTTAGGAGGAATATTGGCAATCAATGGTATAGGAGGATTAACACTTGGAGGTATTGCGTCCTTTTTACAGTTTACAAGAAGTTTTACAATGCCTTTCAGTCAATTATCACAACAACTTAATGCAATTGTGATGGCGTTGGCAGGAGCAGGACGAATTTTTGATTTGATGGATCAAGAATCGGAAAATGACGAGGGATACGTTACTTTGGTAAATGTAAAGTATAATGAACAGGGAGAATTAGTAGAAACCAAGGAAAAAACAGAAATTTGTGCTTGGAAACATCCACATCATGATGGCAGTATTACGTATACTCAGGTACGAGGAGATATACGATTTTACGATATGGATTTTGGTTATGATGAAAAAAGAGTTCTTCATAATATTAATTTATATGCAAAACCAGGACAAAAGATTGCTTTTGTTGGTTCAACGGGAGCGGGAAAAACAACAATTACGAATTTAATCAATCGCTTTTATGATATAGAAGATGGAAAAATTCGTTTTGATGGAATTAATATTAATAAAATAAGAAAAAATGATTTGCGGAGATCACTTGGAATTGTACTTCAAGATACACATTTATTTACAGGTACAATCATGGAAAATATTCGTTATGGTAAATTAGATGCAACGGATGAAGAAGTATATGCAGCAGCAAAATTAGCGAATGCAGATCAGTTTATTCAACATTTACCAGATGGTTATAATACCATAATTTCTGGGGATGGAGAAGGACTTTCTCAAGGACAACAACAATTATTAGCTATTGCAAGAGCAGCGATAGCAAATCCACCAGTATTAATTTTAGACGAGGCAACTTCTAGTATTGATACTCGCACCGAAAGAATTGTTCAGGAAGGTATGGATCGATTGATGAAGGGACGAACTGTTTTTGTCATTGCACATCGATTGTCTACAGTTAAAAATTCAGATGTAATTCTTGTTCTTGAACATGGAAGAATTATTGAACGTGGTGAACATGATGCTTTAATGGACCAAAAAGGAAAGTATTATCAATTATATACTGGAGCCTTAGAATTGAGTTAGAATGTTAATGACTTTTATAGTGATATGTATTTGAAAAATAGGATTGGATATGGTGATATGCTCCCCTTATAGTAGACAGTTAAAATAATAAAAACTGTTTAAGACAAAGGAGGAGCATTTTTTATGGGAAGAAAAGCAAAGGATCAA
>JGI24707J26582_10001436_pt1 | contig 18703 bp, 21 predicted proteins | sample BioPla1DNA1_FD_26582 | JGI IMG/M metagenome (IMG submission 26582)
ATAAAAGGAACTAACAAAGTAAGTAAAGAATAAGTTAATATAATTATAGTAATAAGTTGTATTTCAATATTTTCTCTAATTAAAATCTCAACATAGAAAAAGTTTATAATTAATAAAACAAAACCAATGGTTGAATTTATTAAAATTATATTAAAGAAATTTTTATTTAATAATAAATCAAAATTAATTTTATTTTTTATTTTATAAGAATGTTTTATATTTTTTATACTAAAAGTAAGTAATAATCCAATAAAAGTTGATAAAGCTGTCAGCAATATTAAAAAATTTAAATCATTTAATTTATAAAATAATGGAAACATTAAAATACTTAATATAAAACCGATTGTTCCAAATGAATTAATTTTAGATGACTCTATAATATATTCGATTTTATATTCGTTACATATTTCATATAGATATGCTTCATTAGTTCCTGAAATAAAACTAAATGAAATTGCTTCAACAATAACTTCAAATAAAAAAATATAAAATGAATTTGCTAAATATAGCAGTATTCTAGAAATAAAAAGCATTATTTGAGATATAATAATGCTATTTTTATATCCAATTTTATCTGTAATATATCCCGTAGGAATTTCAAAAAATAAAATTGAAATTGACAAGATAGCTTGCAATAATAAAAATTCAGAATAAGAAATTCCTTTGCTAGTTCTTATTAAAATTGCAATCGGTGCAAAAAAGATAAGATTATTAAATAATTTTATTAATTTATAATTTAATAATTTCATTTCATATTTCCATGTTCAATAAAGATTATTCTTCTTTAAGATCTCTTCTCATAAGAGATTCAATTGCATCTTTTGGATCTTTATATTCATATAATATTTTATAAACCTGTTCTGTTATAGGCATAGAAATATTATGTTTTATTGCTTCTTCATGGATAACTTTACAAGCTTGAATCCCTTCAACTGTAGTTTTATTTGTTTTCATAAATTCTTTTGCATTGTTATTTTTACCAATAGTATATCCAGCCTGATAATTTCTAGAATGTATGGAAGTACAAGTAACTATTAAATCCCCTACTCCATCTAATCCTAAAAATGTCTCTGTCTTGCCTCCAAAATAAACTGCATAACGAGTCATTTCTGCAAGACCTCTTGTCATAAGTGCAGCCCTAGCATTATCACCTTGGCCAATACCTGTTAGCATCCCACTAGCTATTGCCATTATATTTTTTATTGCAACACCAATTTCAGCACCAATAACATCATAATTTCTATAAACCCTAAAATAATTGTTTGAAAACAACTCTTGGACTAGTGTAGATGCTTCTTCATTATCACTTACAGCATTTATTACTGTAATCAATCTAATAATTACTTCTTCAGCATGACTAGGACCTATTAATGAAACAACTGCTTTTAGTTTATCTTCATCAATACTTCTTTTAATTACTTCACTCATTCTTTCATGAGTCACAGGATGAAATCCTTTTGCAACATTAATTATTATTACTTTCTTATTAATAATTTTATTTATATTTTCGCATACTGATTCTACAGCCCCTGTAGGTACTGCAAGCAAAATAATATCTGAATAAATTATATCGTTTAAATTAGTAGTAGCTTTAATATTCTCATTTATAACAACATCTTCAAAATATCTAGAGTTTTTATGATTTAAAAGAATATCATTTACTTCAGATTCGTTTTGTCCATAAATGTTAACATCTACATTATTATCAGCTAAAACTTGAGCTAAAGCAGTTCCCCAACTGCCACTACCAATGACTGATACTTTCACTATTATCCCTTCTTTCTAGCAATTATTTTCAATAAAGATCCATCAAAACCAAATGCTTCTCTAAGTTTATTTTCTATAAATCGTTTATAACTAAAATGCATTAATTCTGGATCATTTACATAAAGTATAAAAGTTGGAGGTGCAACACCAACTTGAGTGCAATAATAAATTCTAAATCTTTTCCCTTTAAAAGTTGGAGCAGGATTTAATAATTGAGCATCAAGAACAACTTCATTTAATACACTTGTATCAATTCTTAATAAACTATAATCATAAACTTCATTAATTAACGGTAACAAATCATTAATTCTTTGTTTTGTCTTAGCTGATACAAATATTATTGGAACATGACTTAAAAATGAAAATTCATTCCTAATTAATTTTGTATAAGTATTTATAGTTTTTTCATCTTTTTCAATAACGTCCCATTTATTAAAAACAATGATTAATGGCTTTCCTGCTTCATATGCATAACCTGCAACATGTTTATCTTGTTCTCTAATGCCTTCTTCTCCATCAATAACAAACAAAACCACATCACTTCTTTCAATTGCACTTACAGCTCTTAAAACTGAATATTTTTCAATATTCTCATAAACTTTTCCTCTACGTCTTATTCCTGCAGTATCAATCACAACATAATTTTGATTATCTCTTATAAAAGGAGTATCTATAGCATCCCTAGTAGTTCCTGCTATTTCACTGACAATTACTCTATCTTGATTTAATAAAGCATTTACAATACTACTTTTACCAACATTAGGTTGTCCAATAATTGAAAACTTAATACTATCTGGATATTGGTTTTCTTTGTTTTCATCAAATAATTTAATGCATTCATCCAATATATCACCAATACCAATTCCATGAACACCACTAACCGCAATAGGTTCTCCTATACCTAAAGTATAAAATTCATAAATATTATCCCTTAAAGTAATATCATCTATTTTATTAACAGCTAAAATTACAGGCTTTGACTGTCTTTGTAGCATTTTAGCGATGTATTCATCATCCATGGTAACGCCTTCTCTACCATTAACAACAAAAATAATCACATCGGATTCGTCTATCGCAATTTCTACCTGAGCTTTTATTTCTTCTTGAAAAGGCTGGTCTTTTAATTGAATTCCACCAGTATCAATAACTCTAAATTCTTTAGTCAACCATTCACCTATTGCATAAATCCTATCTCTAGTAACTCCAGGAGTATCTAAAACAATTGAGAATCTCTCCCCAATTATTCTGTTAAATATAGTTGATTTACCTACATTTGGTCTACCAACAATAGCTACTACTCCACTAATCATTCCTTAAAACCTCTAACTTGTTATATACTATATCTAAAATTTTATTAACAACTTGATTAATATCAATATATGAAGCATCAATCTCAATTGCATCATCAGCTTTTTTTAAAGGTGATTCTTTTCTATTCATATCTTGATAATCTCTATTTTCAATTTCTTTAATTAAATAATCTAAATCATTAAAAATACCTTTTTTTTCATTTTGTAATTTTCTTCTTTGTGCTCTTATTTCAGTACTTGCAGTTAAATAAATTTTAACTTCAGCATCTTTTAATACAACAGTACCAATGTCTCTACCATCTAAAATGTACCCTTTTGACTTAGATATTTCTTGTTGCATTTCAACTAATTTTTTCCTTATTTTTGAAAGTTTAGAAACATCACTTGCTGCCATTGACATTTCATTTGTTCTAATTAATTCTGTAACATTTTTACCATCAATAAAAACATCATTGTTATCATTTAAAACAATAGATGTTTTATTTAGCATTTCAATTAGTTTTTCTTCATCATCTAAAGCAATATTATTATTAATTGCTTTAAATGCAACGGCCCTATACATTGCTCCAGTATCTAGATGAACATAACCTAATTTTTTAGCTAATAAATCAGATACACTACTTTTTCCAGCACCACTTGGCCCATCAATCGCAATATTTATCTTCATTAAATTATACCCTTATTTAATAAAATCCAATATACTACAAATCCTAAAACAATAATTAATGCAAAAATCAACAATACTAAAATAAAATTTAGTATTCTATTTGTACTTTGAATTTTACCCTCAAAATCATCAAGATTATCTTCATACTCATCTAATTGTAATTTAATTTTATCTGTTTCCTCTATTAATTTATTTTGAGTTTTATCAAAATCATATTCTTTTTGTTTAACTTCTTCAGGAATATCTTTAATAGGATTATAAAATGTATCACTATTAATTAAATTTTTTACTTCAGATGCAATATCACTTCTTGTCCTTTCTAAATCTTCATCAGAAAGATTACTATAAGGATTTATTGAAGGTGTATTTTGAAATGGAATATCAGTTGTAGGTGTTTCTTTTTGTGGTTGAAACGGTTTATTTATTACAGGTATTTTATCTCCATATAATTCGTTTAAAATATTTCTACCAGTATCATCAGAAACTAATAAACCTTGATCTCTATTATATTGTTTTACTTCATTAATATATTCATCTAAATACTCATTATCAAAAGCTCTTGTTTGAGCACTTATTGGAATATTAGTAGTATTACTTAAATATTGTTCTCTTTTATCAAATATTGGATCATGATCCATATGAATACTTTGTTCCATTGGTTTAATTTTATTTAATCTATTAGCAAATTCAGAAAGTTCTTTGCTTTTAATTTCATTATCTACATCATTGTTAAGTCTATTTCTTAACTCTTCATATTTAGCTACTCTAGAAAATTTAGTCATATAAAAAGCCTCCGTTTAACTAATTATAGCATATTCAATTATATGAAAAATATTTAATTTATTTTTTAAGTAATGGCGAAATATGTTTATATAATGCAAATGTAAAAAGACTAACAACAATTGCTTTTATCGTATTAAAAGGTGTTGTCGCAAATAAAACAAATGTTAACTTATTTTTAATAATAGGAATCAATGCTGTTCCCATACCTATAATTACTTCTAAATCCATTTTATAGAAATATGAGTAAGCCGGTAAAAGAACAAAATAATTCATTATCATCGCAGTAAGTACCATTGAAATTCCACCCACAATTAATGATTTAACTGCATTTTGTTTAGTTTTATTTTTTAAATATATTATGCTTGCTGGTACACCAAAGGCACAACCAACAATAAAATTAGCTACTTCTCCTACATAAGCAGTAGAAGTTCCTTCAATAATTATCTTTAAAAGTATCTTAACTCCTTCTATTGATATCGCAGCCAACGGTCCTAAAGAAAATCCTCCTATTAATACAGGAACTTCACTTAAATCTAGTTCATAAAAACTAGGAATAAATGGAATAGGAACTTGTAATAACATCAAAATAAAAGAAATAGCTGATAATATTGCAATTTTAGCAATATTACTTGTAGTGAAGAATCTGTTTTTATTCATTAATATATCCTCCTTATGAATAATACCTTTTTCAAAATAAAAAGGTTTAAAACAAACCTTCCAGAACATATATAAAAAAGAATCTATCTTCTTTCATCCAGACTATACTGTCGCCACTGTAATTTCAACAGTTCAACCTTATTAGGCTCGCGGGGTATACCGCCGGTAGGGAATTACACCCTGTCCTGAAGTGTTCTAAAATAGTATAACACTATTTTTATATAATTTAAATCAAAACATTATTTCTAATATTCTTAAAAATTGAAAACTTATTATAGGAAAAAATAACATTAGTATTAATATTATTCCAATTAAAGAAATTATAGAAATATTTACTTTTTTATTTACATTTTCAATACTAACAATATTTATTGTAGTTATTAATACTATTAAATACATTGCAAAAGCTACAGATAATAAGAAATAACCTAATAAATTATATTTATTAATAATCATTACACACAACAATAATATCAAACTTACATAAAATAATCCTGAGCCTAGTGTAGCAATAATTTTTTTATAGTTTATCTCATTTTTATATTTTTTATTCATGTAATATACAACAATTGAATAAATTATTTCTGAACTTAAAAAAGCAAAAAATATTTTAAAAGCTAGTAATGATGCATCGGAAAAAGTCATACGATAAAAGCTAAAAGGATTAATATTCAATTTAATATAGAAAAAATTTGCAATAATATATGATATTAAAAAATTCTTAAGTAGTAATAATAACGTTCCTTTTTTATACTTGGTATTAATAAACGCATCATTCATACAATCATAAATATTATAAAATTTAATCTTATTATCAGCTTTTGATTCAACAGTTTTCTTTTCTTCTTTTTTGATTTCTTGATCTTTAATAACTTTAGAATCTTTTTTTACTTTATCTACTTTTGTTTCTTTTACATATGCATCAAAAGTAAAAACTTTATGTACTATTCTACGTCTTCTTGGCTTTCTAGTAGTACTTTTTGTTTTAGTTGTAGTTTCTTTTGAAGCAGTTGTTTTTTTAGTAGTTTTTGATTTTGTAGTTTTGGAATCTTCTTTTATTTCATCTTTTTTATTTACTGTTTTATTAAGCTCAGTATTAGTTGTCGCCTTTTTTTTGTTTAAATTATCGTTGGCTAAACTAGTTATACTTGAATCAGTATCTTTTTGGTCTTGAGCTTTTGTATTTTCTATAATATCTTTTTCAGCCATGACGATAACCTTCCTTTCTTATTTTTGTAAATAAAGGATGTGATAACACATCCCCTTTTATGCTCTTCCTGAATATTTACCATCAGCTGTAGAAACAACAATTATTTCTTCATTATCAATAAATAATGGTACTTTAATTTCTAATCCAGTTTCTAATACTGCATTTTTCATTGCCGATGTTGCTGTGTCTCCTTTTACAGCTACCTCACACTCAACAATTTGCAACTCTACTTTATCAGGTAATATTAAACCTAATATTTCTTTACCATCATACATTGTAATTGTAACATTATTGTTAGGTTTTAGGAATTGTAGTTCCCATTGAATTTTATCTTTTAAAATTTCAATTTGTTCATAAGTTGTATTATCCATAAACACTAGAGCTTCACCAGCATCATATAAATATTGCATTTCTCTTTTATCAATGTGAGCTGGTTCAACCTTATCACCGCCAGTAAAAGTTAACTCTGTAATAACCCCAGTACGAAGGTTTTTAACCTTAACCTTTACTATCATTTGTCTCATTGCAGTCTTATTATGTGATATATCCAATACTTGATATATGTTGCTATCAACCTCAAAAGTAATTCCAGGTCTTAAATCATTTACTAATATCATAAACATCTCTCCTACCTTTATTATTTTAAAGAATTAGATAGATTTGTCAACGATTTAAGGCCTAGTGATTCATATGTTGATGAATGATAATCTTTTATTTCATAATAATCATTATTGTTTGATAAATAAATAATTAAGTTTTCTTCTCTTTCAGAAAATATCTCTACATAAATTATATCTTCTTTTTTTTCAGCATAAAAATGTATATTTGATACACTATAAATACCTGATTCAAAATCATTATTAAGTAATTTACACTTAATAAAATCTAATACTACAATTTCTTGAATTAAATATTCATTTGCAATACCAATATTATAAATTGTCTTAATCTTTAATTGTAATTTTATAAAAAATATTGATAACAAAATGAAAAAAATAATTAAAATATACAAAAAATATGAACTTACAAATCCCTTTTTATACATATCCTATTAACCTTTTATATTCAATGTTTTTTCTTATGAAATTAATGTAAATAAATCTATTCTCCTTATTAAACCATGCATTATCTACATCAATAAATATAAATTGTGTTCCAGGCTGCAAAATAACATTATTATTAATTAATTCTATATTCCAAGTTTTATTATCTAAATCAAATGAAATTCTATTTGATGAAACATCAATATTATTTGAAATTGTTAATAGTCTCATAATTTGTATAGTTGATATTTCATCTTGTATTTCATAATTATCTATTTTATATTTACTTATTACTTTAAAAGCATTTAAAACAATTATTATCATAAAAAAGATAATAAAAAATGATATTAAGGTTCTAGGTAAGATAAATCCTCTTTTATACAAATGTTTAATTTTAAAATTATTAATTCTCTTTGACATTGATACTCCTTAAATTTTTCTTTTTGATTATTAATGTAATGATTATTAAAAATATAAAAACTTAATAAAATAAAGACAATAGTAGAAACCACAAAAACAGAAATTAAAGAATCAATTAATATAAAACCTTTTTTCAACTATTTTTCCTGTACCAAGCATTACAGTATACTTTCTATTATCAAAGATAATTGTTTGAGCTTGATTAACATTTCCTTTTTCATTAAATACAACATTTTTATCATAAGATATTCCATCAAAATCCATTTCTAAAACATTGTCTTCTTTATTAGCCATACTTAAGCTTTGTATGTAAAGATAATAATCATCAAATAATAAATAATCATAATTTTTAACTTTAAACATTGGAACTATAAAATAAAATAATATAGAAATTAATATAAAGACTACAATAAATTCTAATAATACAAATCCTTTATTGAACAGCTGCTTGTCCATCATATATACCAATACTATTTCCATTTGAACAATGTGTTTGATCTTCACTTAATAAACCAACATTAACTAAATCAGATATACTTGATGGATATTCATCATAATCTAATTTGTATTGAAGTATTGCTGAATCAACAACCTTAACCAGTGCATTGCATCCTTTTGAATCAACAATTTTGATAACTTTTTGTATATTTGGAACTGCAAGTAGAAACAATATTGATAATACACTTACCACAATAATCATTTCTAATAAAGTAAAACCTTTTTTCATTTTTAACCCCCTTATAAATTTGAAATAATGTTTAATGGCATCATTAAAATTTGATATACGAAAACTAAAACTAATGAAATAGAAGAATATGTAATTATCTGTATTGAATATAAAAATATATTATAAAATTTATTTATTTTAATTTCATTTACCTTAATATATCCTTTAATCATTTCATCCATATTTGAAATATACATTGATATATTTAAAAATCTATATAAACCCTTATCAAAGTATATTGATTTAAATGCTTTCTCCATTGGTTCTCCTTTAAGTAATGCTTTATCAATTTTATCAGCTAAAAAAACTATTACTGGCTTTTCATTTAAACTTTTTAATATATTTATACTTTCTAGTGTAGAGCAACCAATGCTTAAGCATTGTTCATAAAATCTTGCAAAATCATTACATACTAATAATTTAATTAATCTTGAAATTTTAAATTTAGAAATTAGTTTATATCCTTTTACTTTATTATTTTTTTGAATATAAAATAAAATTAATAAAAGAATTAAAGATATAAACACAAATAATATATTTAATAAAATATAACTTATTTTTTGAATCTTAATAATATGATTTAAATCATTATTAAACTCTTTCATTAAAGATATTAATACTGGAAATGCAATCAATATAAATACATAAATACCAACAATAGTACAAATTAACATCAATAACGGATATACCATTTTTTTTAGATATATTTTTCTTTGATTTTTGGATTCATTATAAATAGATATTGCTAAAGATAATGAGTTTTTAAAAGGTAAAAATTTAATAAAGCTAATAAAATATGACTTATATTCTAAAGGACAAAATTCTAAAAAAACTTTTGAAATCTCTTCACCTATTTCAAGTTTAGATTTTATAGTTTTAAACATATTTTTATTTTGATTATTTTCGATTAAATTACATGAGTCAATAAATGTGAATCCATTATTCATAAGTGAAACAATAGCTTCACAATCTAATTTACTAATATAAATCTTCTTTTGCGCTTTCTTTGTAAATAAATCCATTTTCAATGGAACTTTCAATTCTTTTTTGAAGAGTTTTAAATTTGCTTGAGGATGTTTTATTTTTGAAATAATAAATCACCTCCTCTCTGTCCATAAACTCATAAATTCCTATTTTAGTGTTATGTATCGTATTAACTAATCTTTGATTGCTAATGCCTTTTAAAACATCAAATAATTGATATTCATTGACTCCTAATTCAATTAATCTATTAATAGCCATAATACAATTTCCTGAATGAATACTTGTTAAAACTAAATGTCCAGTCAAAGCACTTCTAATAGCCATTGAGGCAGCAACCTCATCTCTTATCTCCCCTATCATAATAATGTCAGGATCATGTCTCATTAATTGTTTAATGCCTTGAGCATATCCTAAATTTTGTTTTTCATTAATCTGTAATTGAACAAACTTTTCGCTATATACTTCTATAGGATCTTCTAAAGTAAATATTTTTTTATTTTCTATTGAATTTAATATTGTATATAAAGTTGTTGTTTTACCACTTCCAGTAGGTCCTGAAAATACATACAATCCATATCTATTAAAACTAATACTTTTTAAAAATTCATAAACATCTAAATCATACGTTAAATTTTTAATATTTAATTTATTATGTGCATTTAATATTCTTAAGACTCCATTAGAAATTTTATAACTATTTATGATAGAAAATCTTAAAGAAATTAATTTTGAATCAACATATGTTTCAAATCTTCCTGTTTGAGGCAATAGTTTATTTCCAATATCAATATTTGATTTATATTGTAAATATCTAAAAAGTTTTAAATCATTAGGATTAGATTTTAATCTTCTAATTCTATCACTTAATCTCATCTCAATTATTACTTTTTCTTTAGTAACATTAAAATGGATGTCACTAACATTGTGTGCTAATGCTAATCTTAAACACTCATTTAATCTATCTTCCATAATTTCCCTCAATAATATATTGATAAATAAAATAGTATTCCTAATAAAAAAACTGCTTTATGCAGTTATTAATATGACTATCTATAGATAATTTAAATCAACTATTTAATTTCATTTTTATAATTTATCAAAATACCTAAACCATAAGATATTAAAGATAGTATAAAAATAATATTTAAATCAAACTTACTAACTATTACACCACCTAAAAACGATGATATTAAATATGCTGGCGCTATAACTAATCCACTTATAGCTGTATAAATAGGAACTAATCCTTTTTTTGAATAAATAATTACTGATATGTTATTACCAATATTATTAGCTAAAGTTGATAAACTAACTAAAATATATAACATATATCCTAATAAAACATTATTCATAAATATTGCAATTAAACTACATAAAAATCCAGATATCAACCCTATCTTAATAATGACTTTAGGACCATATTTATCTCCAATATCACCATATACTTTACTAAAAATAAAGTTAGATACCAATAATATTGTTGTAGTTGTACCAACATAACCATCACTAACACTGTCTATTGAACTAATTTTAATTATATAAAAAGGTACAGACATTTCGGCAATTGCCATAAATATTCTTGAAATTAAAATTGAATTAAATTCAGATTTTGATTTTATTACCTTTCTAAATAATATAAAAAAATCTTTTATTAAAAATTGTTTTTTGTTTGTGTTTTTTTCAACCTCTTTAACACCAAATATAACCACTATTGTTGAAATAACAGCCATTATTACTCCAAACAAGAATAAAATTCTATAATTTATTGGAAATTTATATCTTACCTCAATATATTTTATTAATTGAGCACTAATTATTCCTGCAAGTGATGCACTAATATTATATAACCCATAAAAACTTGATATGTTTTTATTTATAACATTAGAAACCATATTATTGAAAACAGGTGAAGACATACCAGCAGAAATAGAATATAGCGAATATGAAATAAAAAATACTGTTAGAGACAGTGTTTCACTACCAGTTACTGTATAAGTAGATAAAAAAATTAAAAATAATGTGATTCTTTGAAATCCACATATAATTGTTGAAGACCATTTTGGACTTTTAGCGTTTGTACCTATTATTGAAGAAACTATTCCTGAAATATTTGATAAACCAAAAAAAATAAATGTTATCATGCTTATCCAAAAAGTATTTGATGTTAAATTTGAAACATAAACAGGTAAAACTGTAGTTTGAGAAAACAACGAAAAAGCAAAGCTTGCAAAAAAGCCTTCAATAAGTAAAGTAATAATGTTTCTTTTTAAATATTTTTCTTTTAAATACAAAATATCATTCATAAATATCCTTATAACATAAAAATATAATTATTTAACAATAACTATATTTTTCTTCCTTCTTTATCTATTTTTATTAACTCTTTAACTGCATCACAAGCAATTTTAATAGTTGATTCCATATCTTTAAAAGACATAATAGCTGATGCTCTTTTATTTCTAATTGATGATATAACAAATATAGCTGCAGCTTCCATTTCTGATGCTTTTACATTTGATTTCTCCCACATCTTCCACCTAGCTTTTAATTTATCAGCATTAGGTATACTATCTGGATCAACTTCTCCATAAAAGCTATCTTTGCTTTGTGTTATACCTTCAATATAATTCTTACCATTATCTTTTGCGGCTTTAACAAGACACTCAACAACAACTCTATCAGCAACTGCTGGATATTCTATTGGTATATATTGAATTGTTGTACCTTCATCTCTTATTGCAGCAGTACAAATAACACCATCTACATCTTCTTGTTTTGATTCCGCATCTACACGTCCAGCTGTACCTATTCTTATAAAAGTATCTGCTCCACACTTTATTAATTCCTCTACAGCAATGGCCGCAGAAGGACATCCCATTCCTGTTGATGTTACAGAAACTTTTTCACCATCTAAATAACCTGTCCATGTTTTATGTTCTCTATTATGAGCCACTAATTTTGCATCATCTAAAAATAATGCAATTAAGTCAGTTCTAAAAGGATCGCCTGGAAGAAACACATATCTTCCTACATCACCTTTTTTACATTTAATGTGATATTGAGTTTCAAATTCATCATTTTTCATAAATTAACCTTCTTTCAAACTAATATAATACTAAATATATTTTATTTAGATGTTATATTATTACATTAATTATAAAGTATATCAACATAATATTTTACAATTTAAAAACCTTAATCTAAATAAGAATAAGGTTTTATCTATAAAAAGGATTATAACGTAACTCTTCTTTTAGTGTAGTTATTTCACCGTGTCCTGGATATACTTTTAAATTTGGATCAAGTGTTTTAATTAAATTAATACTTTGATACATTTTTTTATTATTTCCAGTTATTAAATCTGTACGACCTATACTGTTTTTAAATAATGTATCACCTGTAAATAAATGATTTTTATATTTAATTAATATACTACCATCACTATGTCCTGGAGTAGAAATTATTTCTAATTTAAAACTACCCAACACAAAATCATTTTCTTTTAAAGGTTTAACTTCGCTTTTTACTTTACCAAAATAGCCATAAGCTGAGTTTAATTTATGATTTAACATTTCTTTATCTTTAAAGTTCATGTATACATCACATTTATAATAATCCACTAAATCATCTACAGCATCAATATGGTCAAAATGACCATGAGTTAAAATAATTCCTACAACTTTTTCATCCTTGGAAATATTTGAAATAATTTTATTTGCTTCTTTACCTGGATCAATTATGATAACCTCTTTGTTTTCTTTTAATAAATAACAATTAGTACCATAGAGTCCAACAACAACTTTAATAACTTTTTCCATATAAATTTAAAAAAAGCCTAATTGGCTTATTTTTTCTCCTTATGAGTTGTTTTTTTCCTACAAATACGACAATATTTTAATATTTCCATACGTTGTGGATGTTTCTTTTTATTTCTTGTGCCAATATAGTTTTCTTCACCGCAATCTGCACATTTGAAAGTGATATTTTCTCTTGCCATCTTTAACCCTCCTAAATAACGCATTGAAAGTATAGCACAAAATAATTACAAATATCAACTTTGATTGTTTAAAACAATGTAATTTTGTTGATATAATTGTAAAGAGAGGAATTTATATATGAAAAGATGTGAAACAAGACCTATCAAAGTTGGAAACTTACAAATAGGAAACCAAAATAAAGTAATTATACAATCAATGACAAATACCAAAACTAAAGACATTGATAAAACCATTGAGCAAATTAATTTATTAGAAAAAAAAGGTTGTGAATTAGTTAGACTTGCAATATTAGATGAAGAAGATGCAAAAGCAATTTCAAAAATAAAAGAAAAAGTTAATGTGCCTTTAGTAGCTGATATTCATTTTAATCATAAATTCGCATTAATAGCTTTAGATAATGGAATAGACAAAATTAGAATTAATCCAGGTAACATTGGTAAAAAAGAAAATGTAGAAGCGATTGTAAACAAATGCAAAGAAAAAAATGTTCCAATTAGGATTGGTATTAATTCGGGTTCACTAGAAAAAAATCTTTTAGAAAAATATGGTAAGCCAACACATGAAGCAATGATTGAAAGTGCTAAAGGACACATTAAAATATTAGAAGATTTAGATTTTTATGATATATGCTTATCTTTTAAATCAAGCGATGTTGTACTTACAATTAAATCATATGAATTAGCTAGTACATTATTTAAATATCCACTTCATTTAGGAGTAACTGAAGCTGGCACTTTTAATGGCAGTGCTATAAAATCAAGTGCAGCTTTAGGAACTTTGCTATATCAAGGCATTGGAGATACTATTAGAATTTCGGTAAGTGGGCCTCCTGAAAGTGAAATGATTATAGCTAAACAATTATTAAATTGTTTTAATTTAATTGATAATGTACCTAATTTAATTTCTTGTCCAACTTGTGGAAGAATACAATACGATATGTTACCGATTGTAAATGAAATCGAAGACTTCCTAAGTGAAATTAATTCAAATATTGAAGTAGCAATTATGGGATGTGTTGTAAATGGGCCTCAAGAGGCTTCTAGAGCTGATATTGGTATTGCTGGAGGTAAAGATACTGCAATACTATTTAAGAAAGGCAAACTAATTAAAACCGTCAAACAAGAGGATTTAATTTCTACATTAAAAGAAGAAATATATAAAATGGTAAACAGCGAAGATTAATTCTTCGCTGCTTTTAATAATGCTATTTCTTCTTTATAAGGCGGTTTGTTATCAACCCAAGGTGTTTCTAATATTTTAATAGTATGTTTTAATCTTTCATTGTGCACAATACTATATAGTATATCAAAACCTATGGTACCTTTTCCTATATTTTCATGTCTGTCTTTTTGAGCACCCATTGGATTTTTAGAATCATTTACATGAACAACTTTAATTCTTTCTATTCCAATTAATCTATCAAATTCATCTAATACATCATCAAACTTAGTTAGATCATATCCAGCATCATTAATATGACAAGTATCTAAACATACTCCATATTTATCAGGATTTTCTACATTTTCTAAAATATATTTTATTTCTTCAAAAGTTCTTCCTATTTCAGTACCCTTTCCAGCCATAGTTTCAAGTAAAATCATAATATTATGTTCCTTTTTAACAACTAAATTTAAAGCTTCTATTATTGCTTGTATACCCTCTTCTTTTGTTTGAGATACATGAGATCCTGGATGGATTACAAGATAAAAAGCTCCAATTTCTATAACTCTATTTATTTCTTTTTCTAAAAATTCTAAAGCTATTTCTCTAGTTCTTGGATTTACTTTATTTCCTAAATTAATAATATATGGCGCATGAACAACAAGATTTTTAATGTCTATATTATGTTTATCCATTAAAGATTTTGCTTCATCTAATTTAAACTGTGAAATTGGTTTTCTAATAGTATTTTGAGGAGCACCTGTATAAATCATTAAAGCATTAGCATTATAAGAAATTGTTTCTTCTATAGCTCCTAGCAAGTAATCAGGAGCTTTTAAACTGACATGAGATCCTATAATCATAATTCACCCCTGCTTTTCAAAATTTGTTTTTGTTTATTTCTTTCTTTTTGTTGTTTCTTTATTTGACTTTTAATAAATTCTCTTTTTTGTTTTCTTTTAATTCTTTCAATTTCTTGTTTTCTTTTCTTTTTATATCCTGGTTTTACCTTAGTATTTTTTCTTGTTAAAACTTTAGCAATTTCTTTTTCAACTAAATCGTTTTTAGGTTTTCTTTTATACCCAAATGGTTTTAAATCTCTCCATTTTCCATCTCTAAAAACTCTATGAGAAAACGATATTCCTCTAGTTTGAAGGGTTTTAATAGCTCTTGTATCACTTTCATGATATAAAGCAAAACAAGTTCCTTCTTTTCCACTTCTTCCAGTTCTTCCAGATCTATGTATATAAAAATCTAAATCCATAGGAAAACCACATGAAATTACATGAGTTATACCTTCTATATCTAAACCTCTAGAAGCAATGTCAGTAGCAACAACATATGTCTGTGTTAAATTTGTAAGTTCCTTCATTGCTTGCTTTCTTTCCCTACTAGTTAAACCACCGTGAATTTCTAATAAAGATAATCCATTCTCTCGTAATTCTAAAGCGATTTTACTTGCTTCTTCTCTTGTATTTGCAACAATCAAACAAACATAAGGCATAAAACCATCTTTTATTTCTAATATAATTTCACTATAAGATTTATGCTTACATGGTACTAAAATATGATTTATTTTTGGATTAAAATTGCTTTCCTCTTGCATATCAATAGTCATACTGTTATGCATATACTTTTTTAGAAAATGTTTTAAAGCCATTGGAATTGTAGCACTAAATGCAAGCATTTGTAATTTTTCAGGCATTTTAGAACATATTGCGTCAACATCATCTAAAAATCCAAATTCTAAAATCATATCAGCTTCATCCAATACAAAATAATTACATGTATCAACCCTTAAAACTCCTTCATCTAAAAATAAATCCTTAATCCTTCCAGGAGTTCCTATAACTATATGTGGTTGAATACTCAAAGATTCAATCATTCTATCCTTATTAATCCCACCTGTAATTAATTTAATATTAATATTTGGATTTGCATTTACCATTTCTTTAGAAAACTCAAAAATTTGTACAGCTAGCTCTCTAGTTGGCGCAATGATAACAGCTTGTACTTCATTTTGAGTAGTATCAATTTTTTCCATTATAGGAATTAAAAATGCATGTGTTTTTCCTGTACCAGTTGCAGATATAGCAATAATATCTCTTCCTCTTATTGCATAAGGTATAACTGCATCTTGTATTGGTGTTGGTTTTTCAAACTTATTTAAACTAATAAACTTTTTTGTAAATTCATTAAAATTATAATCATTAAATGTTTTCATAGATTCATCCTTCCATTTGCATTATACTAGTTTTAAAGGTTTTAAGAAAGGAATTGACTATATGAATATTATTACTGTTACTCCTAGAGGGTATTGTAAAGGAGTTATTAATGCAATAAATCTTGTTAAACAAACAAGAAAAGAAAATCCTAATGAAAAAATAACTATGTTAGGAATGATTGTTCATAATAAATATGTTGTAAAAGCATTTGAAGAAATTGGAATTAAATGTATTGACGCAAAAAATAAAACTAGATTAGAACTTTTAGATGAAGTTGATAGTGGAATTGTAATCATAACTGCCCATGGTGCTAGTGAAGAAGTAACCATTAAAGCAAAAGAAAAAGGACTTAAAGTTGTTGATGCTACATGTATTGATGTAATAAAAACACATAAAATAGTTAAAGAACATATAAAGCACGGTGACGTAATTTATATTGGTAAAAAAACACACCCAGAAGCAGAGGCTATTGTTTCTATAAGTAATAAAGTTCATTTAATTTCTAACTTAGATGATGTTGATAATCTTCCAAAAGATTTATTTAATCCTTTAATAACTAATCAAACAACAATGAGTTTATATAATATTGAGATTTTAATTAATGCTTGTCTTTTAAAATATAAAAATGCAAAAGTTGCTGAAGAAATATGCAATGCAACTAGAATTAGACAAGAGGCTGTTAGAAATTTAAAAGATGTTGATACTTTATTAGTAGTCGGTGATGTTAATTCAAATAACTCAAATCAATTAAGAAATATAGGACTAAACTCCGGTATTAAAAATGCATATCTAATTGAAACAGTTAATGATTTAACAAAAGAAATGTTAGAAAACTTTAAAACTGTTGCTATAACAAGTGGTGCTTCTACTCCTACTTATTTAACATCTCAAGTAATTGAAAAATTAAAAGAATATATAGAAACAAAAGAATTAAAAAAAGAAATAATTGATATTACCAAAATTATTTAGTTAATAATATTATTTCTTCTTCAGTTAAATACCTATATTCACCTAATTCTAATGTAGAATCAAGATTTAATTCACCTATCTTGATTCTTTTTAAATATACTACTTTATTATTTAACTTGTTAAACATTCTTTTTATCTGATGATATTTTCCTTCATAAATAGTTAATTCATAATAATCATTTACTTCTTTTATTATTGCAGGAAGACATTTTTCATCATCAATAATCATTCCACTTTCAATTTTTAATATATCTTCATTGCTTAATTTATTTTCACTATGAACTTCATATGTTTTTGGAACTTTATTTTTTGGTGTTAGTAACTTATGAGCTAGTTGACCATCATTACTAATTAAACAAAATCCTTCTGTATCAATATCTAATCTACCTACTGGAAATAAACCCTTTGTTTTATCATCAATAATATCTAATACAGTCATATGATTTTCATCAAAAGTAGAACATATTATATCTTGAGGTTTATTTAACATTATATATACAAATTCTTGATAAATAAATTCTTCATCATAAACTTGTATTAAATCATTTATATCAACTTTAAAAGTTTCTTTTAAAATAGTTTCGTTATTAACTTTTACAAAACCTTTTCTTATAACTTTTTTGACTTCTTTTCTACTTCCATATCCTTTATTGGATAAAACCTTATCTAATCTATCCATTATTACCTTGTATGATAATTATGTACCTTGTCATACATAAAATCATATTCCTTTCTAACCTTTGATAGAATGAAGTAGAAACCATGTTTACTCTTATTTTTTT
>JGI24707J26582_10001439_pt1 | contig 18695 bp, 14 predicted proteins | sample BioPla1DNA1_FD_26582 | JGI IMG/M metagenome (IMG submission 26582)
CCAATTTTTAATATTATATCACAAATTAGCTTTACAATAGTTGAAAGATTGTTATAATCTTAAATAACAATAGGAAAATAGAAAAAATGAGAGGAAGAAAATTTTTGCATACAATCATGACAAAACCTCCAATTTTTAATATTATATCACAAATTAGCTTTACAATAGTTGAAAGATTGTTATAATCTTAAATAACAATAGGAAAATAGAAAAAATGAGAGGAAGAAAAGTATGAAAATAAAAAACTTATATAGTGATAAACCTGTAATTTCTTTGGAGATATTCCCGCCTAAGCCTGAGATGCCTGTAGACACTATTTATGATACTATACATGAACTTGCAGACCTTAAACCAGATTTTATAAGTGTTACTTACGGAGCAGGTGGTAGTGATGCAGGTCACACAGTGGAAATAGCAGATCTTATTCAAAATAAGTATGGCATAGATGCCCTTGCCCATTTAACTTGTATAAATTCTACATCAGACCAAATAGATAAGGTCCTATATAAGCTTAGAGAGGCTAATGTTGAGAATGTACTTGCTTTAAGAGGGGATAAGCCTCATGGTATTAGTGACATAGATTTAGAAAATAGCCCCTATACATATGCCACAGATTTAATAGAACATATTAAAGAATTCGGTGAATTTTCAATAGGTGCAGCATGCTATCCAGAGTACCATCCAGAAGCTGAAAACAAGGTGGCCGACCTTAAGAACCTAAAAACTAAGGTTGATAGTGGAGCAGATTTTTTAATAACCCAGCTTTTTTTAGATAATAATGATTTTTATAAATTTAAAGAGAACCTTGATTTAATGGATTTAGATATACCTATATCAGTAGGAATAATGCCAGTAATTAATAAAAGACAAACAGAACGTATAACTCAGCTATGTGGGGCAAAAATACCTGATAAATTTAAGCGTATTTTAGATAAATATGGTGATAATCCTAGAGCTTTAGAGGATGCAGGGATAGCCTATGCAACTAATCAGATTATAGATTTATTATCTTGGGGGGTAGATGGGATTCATCTATACACCATGAATAAGCCACATGTAGCTAGAAAAATAGTTGAATCTATTTCAAGCATAGTATAAAAATTATAAAGTATCCTAGACTAGTTGCTAGCTAATCTAGGATACTTTTTTGCTATAAATGGTTATTACTAGTATTTTCTTGTTACTTATAGTATGATTAACTTAAAGAAGATTTGAAAGATTGAATATAAATAAGTCTTATGTATGGGGGGGTTGTCATGCGTTTTTATGAAAAAATCCGAAAGCAAACTATAATTTTACTTACAATATTAGTAATACCCTTAATTTTATTCGGGCATCCTATATATGGCCAAGAAGAGAAGCAGGTTTTGTTCCTGAATTCTTATCATGCAAATTTTACATGGACTAAGAATATTGTTGATAATGCAGTTAGTATTTTAGATGATTCAGATCTTGATATAGATATATATATAGAATATATGGATTGGAAGAACTTCCCGACAGAGGATAATCTAGAGAATCTATATAATACATACAAAAATAAATATAAAGGTAAAAAGATAGACCTTATTGTAGTTAGTGACGATAAGGCCCTGGAGTTTGCCTTGCAACACAGGAGGGATTTGTTTTATGATGCCCCAATTGTATTTGTAGGTGTTAATGAAGAGGGTGAGAAGGAGCTTATTAAAGGTGATACAAATATAACTGGTGTAATTGAACACATAGACTTAGAGCAAACCCTTGATATGGCATATCATATTAATCCCAGTATGGAAAAACTTTATATTGTATATGACCAAACAGAGAGTGGAATATCTACTTACAATATAATAGACAATATTATAAGGTCCAAGTACAAAGACATTAAACCTATTAGCATAACAAATAAGACCCATGATGAGGTTATAAAAGATATGGGACAAGTAAGCGGGGATAGTGCTATTTTAATTACAACCTATTATCAGGATACTAGGGGAGAACCCATGGAGTTTGAAAGGTTTTGTAAAATAGCTGATGAGGTAAGTAATGTTCCATTATTCCATATGTATTCTAGTACTATAGGATACGGGAATATGGGAGGAGCTACTGTGTCCTCTGTAGAGCATGGAAAGAAAGCTGGCGAACTTGCCCTAAGGGTATTAAATGGGGAAGAGGCAGATGATATAGCAATTGTTAGAGAGTTTCCTTTAAAGATAATTTTTGATTATAATAAGCTAGAAAAGTCTAACATTCCCATGGACCTAATACCCAAAGAAGCAGAAATAATCAATAAGCCTTTTTCTTTTTTCAAGACTTACAGGAATATAGTTATAGCGTGGGCTGTAGTTATTATAGTCCTAACCATACTTATACTATTACTTACATTCCATATAGCAGAAAATAAAAGGGTAAGGAATAAGCTGGAAAAAATGACATACTTAGATGAATTAACTAAGTTACCTAATAAAAGAACCTTACAGGAAGACTTTGATGAATACTTCAACAATGAAAAGAATAAGAAAGGTGCAGTAATCTTTATAGATGCAGATAACTTTAAGTTAATAAATGATACTTTAGGTCATACACTTGGCGATAAGTTTATAATTAGAATGGGCAATAGATTACAAATGATCTGTAATAAATCTATTAAGTTATATAGGATGGGTGGAGATGAGTTCCTATTATTAATAAAGGGGACCAATGATAAAAGTGATATAAGGAAGATAGCTAAAAGGTTAATGGCGGTATTTCAGGAAGGTTTTTTAATTAATAATATGTTAATTCATACCACGGTAAGTGCAGGTATAGCGGTATACCCAGATGATGGTAAGACCTTAGAAGATTTAAATATGAAGGCAGATATAGCAATGTATAAGGCAAAAGAAAGCGGAAAGGCACAGTATAAGTTTTTCCATAAAGATATGAATGATGAGCTTAGCGAAAGAGCTGCCATTGAAAAAGAATTAAGGACAGCAGTAGATAATAAGGAGCTTTATCTAAATTACCAGCCCCAGTATGACCTAGAAAATAAGGAAATTATAGGATTTGAAGCCCTGCTTAGATGGGAAAACAAAGAGCTTGGACAAGTATCTCCTTATAAGTTTATTAAAGTAGCGGAAGAAAGCCATTCTATTATTCCCATTGGTAAGTGGGTTTTAGAAACGGCTTGTAAGTTTATTAAGGAAATTCACGAATTAGGTTACCCAGACTATACTGTGTCAGTTAATGTTTCGGCTCTCCAGGTAATGCAGGAAGATTTCGTAGAAATTGTACTAGATATATTAAAGGAAAATGATCTAGAACCTAAACATTTAGAAATTGAAATGACAGAAACAATGCTGATAGAGAACTTCCAGATAATCACAGATAAGCTAGAAGTACTAAGAGGGCTAGGAGTTACGGTTGCGCTTGATGACTTTGGAACAGGTTACTCATCCCTTAGTTACCTTAACCGGTTACCAATAGATACACTTAAAATAGATAAATCCTTTGTTGATACAATATCTAGGGATGAAGAAGGAAGAGTAATTGTTAGTATATTAATAGAACTTGGACATGGCATGGAGCTTAAAGTAATAGCTGAAGGGGTAGAGATAGAAGAAGAATTTTCATTTTTAAAAGAATACAAATGCGATTCTATGCAGGGTTATTTACTTAGCAGGCCATTATCTAAGGAAGAAATAATAAGACTTATAGAAGCATAAAATTAGGCTAGCCATAAGGCTAACCTAATTTTTTTTCTAATAAAGCCGAAATATAATATAGTAAGCAATATATATAGCAAGGGTGATAAGATGATACAGGGAATTAATATTAATATACAAACAGGGCAAAAGATAAAAGAGACCTTGCCGATGGAAATAAATCATGTAGCAAGTAAGGATGGGGCAGATAGGTTAAACATATATGAAAGCCACCTTAAAGTTACTTCACCTACATATAGTAAAGATGTTAAAGAGATAATGAATAAGAACGGAATAGAAGATAATTACCTAAATTCCAAAATTGTAGAAACCATGAGGAATAAAGGGATAAATGTAAGTAAAAATGCCTTGGATATAGTAGTAAATCAGTTACAAAAAGACCATATCTTTAATCTATTTAAAGATGGTTATGAACTTGATGAACTTACTGTTGATATTATAGCTAAAGAAGTATTAGAAAATGAAAAGGGTCCTATACTAGATGAATGTGAGGAAGAAGATATAGATAAGGAACTTTATGAAGCCTTATCCAATGCAGGCTTGCCTACTACAAATAAAAATCTTGAAACATTAAGACGGTACAGGGATAGGTTAGAAAATATTATAGATAGCAGTGATATATCAATTATAAACATGGTAAGAAACAAGGCAGATATATCAATCAATGGCCTATATAGTTCAAAACATATGGGAAATCCTAAAGATATTAATGAAAACCCAACAAATGAGCAGATAATTGCTGTCTTAAATATGAATGGCATTAAGGTTACCCAGGAAAATATGAACGCAGCCCGTAATCTAATAAGGGGCAGTATAGAAATTACAAGGCAGAGTGTAAAAGATTTTGTAGATATAAAAGATATAATAAATAAGATGAATACAAAAGACCTTCTTGAAAATGCTGCAAGGGAAATTAAAAATGGTAATAACCCTGCAGATATGAATATTAATGAGATGAAAACTAATCAATTAAATGAATATAATAAGGTTAAAGAAAGCGTTGAAGCTATAATAGAAGATATTCCAAATATTGATGAAAAGATTATAGAAGATACTTATATAAGTAACAGACCTATTACCCTGGAAAATTTACAAAAGACTTTACATGAAAATATAGATAAGCTTACAAGTAAAGAAGGACAAGATGAAGAGATTAAGGAACTAGAGCCTGAAATTAAGGAAGAAGTAGCCATAAGAAAAAGGCAACTAGAGGAAATCCGCCTTAAACTAACACTTGAAGCAGCCTTGAAGTTAAATAAAAAATTAGATATAGAAACTAGTGATTTAAGTAAGGTGGTTGAAGAGCTTAAATTAATTGAAGAAGTAAAGAATGAAGAAATCCTAAAAAATATAGGCATAAGTGCAAGTAAAGAAAATCTTGATCAGATGAAAAGAACAAGTGAAAGTCTTTACAATGTCTCACAAAATAGGGAGATTGCAGTAGCTAAGGTTGTTAAAGAAGAGATAGACTTTACCCTTGAAGGAATGGATGAGGCCATTAAACTTGAACATGCCCAGCAGGTATATGAAGAAAGAGGAACAAGGCCAGAGAGGCGCTTTGGGGAAAGTATTGCTAGTGTAGAAGACCAACTAGAACATATATTAGAAATTAATCAGATTGAAGTAAACGATGCTAACCTTAAGGCAGCTAAAACATTAGTAGAAGGTAAAATAGATATAAGTAAGGAAGCCATAGAAGATGCAAAGGCTGTGATTGTAAAAATAGAAACAGTACTTTATGAAATGAAGCCTGTCCTTGTAGCCAAAATGATTAAAGATGGAATTAATCCAGATACAATGCAAATAGATAACCTTATAGAAAATATAAGAGAGATACAAAGGGAAAGTAATATAGATCCAACCCAAAAAGTGGCTGAAGCTATACTTGAACTAGATAAGGCTAATGAACTTTCACCTAAAGAAAGAGATGGTTTAATAGGGGTTTATCGTATGCTAAACACTATTAGCAAGAATGAGACAGCTGCAATTGGTTTTTTATTAGATAATGATAAGGAGCCCACCTTAGGTAATTTATTTGAGGCAAGTAAATATATCAAGGAAGTTGGAAGTAAGACGGGCAAGATGGATATAAGAGTAGATGATGACCTAGGAATTAGGCAAGGAGACTTACCCGAAAATATCCGCAGCATAATAAGGGAGGCTACCAGCCTAGCAGCCAGTGATGAGAACATTGATAAATGGCTAAATACTAGGAATATAATAGACCAGTGGTTATCACGTATTAGCCCGGAAGAACTAAAAACTTATATAGATATGGACAAATCACTAGAGGAACTTGAACTTACAGAAGACAAGATATCAGATTATGAATTAGGGAGAGTTAGTAAGCAAGTAGAAGCTTTGGAAAAGCCTTCAGCAAAGACTTTAACCTTCTTAAAAGACAATAAGGTGCCTTTAACAATAGCCAATATTTACTGGGCAGATAAGGTGATAAAGGATCCATATCTCTTAGGAAGTATGCTAGAAGAGTATGAAAACCTAAGCCAAGAAAAGCTATCTAGCTCAATGAATAAGAATAATGATAAAGAAAATCTTGAAGAGATACTTGAGGCAGTAGAAGAAGAAATAAAGGATAATAGTCATAAATGTTTATCTGTTACAGACAACATTAAGGCATATAATACAGGCAAGGAACTATTACAACTGCTAGATAGTCAAAAGAAAATATTTGAAGATGAGGGTATTTATCAAATACCTGTTGAACTCCATAGTGGAATGACTAATTTAAACCTATATGTTTTAAGAGACAAGGAAGAAGTAAGGAAGGAAGAAGCAGATGAGCTTAAGGCCCATATGTCTATAAAAACAAAGAATCTAGGTGTAGTACAAGTAGATATGAGGATTTCTGATAAGGCAGTAGCCTTTGAAATGAAGGGGGAAACACCTGAAATTACACTGGGCCTACAAAAGGACTCCAACAAGCTAAAGGTAGCTATAGAAGAGATTGGCTATAATGTAATGCAAGCTAAATTTACCCAGTATAAGGAAGAAAAATCCCTTATAGAAAAGCCGGAACTATCTAAGTCCTTATTAGAGTATAGATTTGATGAATCAAAATTCGAGCATATTATCTAGGGGGGATTAGGTGGATAAGGAAAAGTCACTTATAGATATTATAAAGGAAATGGTAGATTATATAGATGAGCAGGATTCTAAGGAGGAGAAAAATGATTAAGGCATCGCAGGTTGCAAATGCTACAAGGGGACAACTTTTAAGGATCACCTATGATTTATTACTTGATAGTCTTGATAATATAAAAAAACATGCTAATGAAAATGAGGAAAGGGAATTTCAAGCAGAAGTAGAGCGTTCAAGACAAATACTACAAGAGCTAATAGATACTCTTGACTTTGAACAAGAAATGTCTAGGGACCTTTTAAGATTATATGTGTATATTAATGGACTTTTAATAAAAAGCATAATGAAATATGAGGATTCACTTATTGATGAGGCAAAGAATCTAATAAATACATTAATGATAGGATGGGATGAGGCAATAGACTCTGATAAGGCAGATATTAAAGTTATGGACAATGCCCAGCAGGTATATGCAGGCTTAACCTATGGCAAAAGTGACCTTAATGAATCAGTACTAGATGATAAGAACAGGGGCTTTAAGGCTTAACTTTAGGATAAAGCTTAGGAAGGCTTAAGTATAGCATAAAATAGCCGATAAATATTGTAGAAGATAAAAACATTAACATATAAAATATACTTAGAAAGAGGAGATTGTATTGAGAATTAATCATAACATACCAGCACTACGCACTTTACACCAAATGAATAGAACTAATGGAAAAATAGATAAAACAATGCAAAGGCTATCATCAGGACTTCGTATTAATAGCGCAGCAGATGATGCGGCAGGACTTGCAATAGCACAAAAGATGGACACACAAGTGCGTGGACTTAAACAAGCAAACCGTAACTCCATGGACGGAATTTCCCTAATCCAAACAGCAGAAGGAGCACTTAATGAAGTTCATGCAATGCTTCAACGTACTAGAGAGCTTGCAATACAAGCATCTAATGGTACTTTAACAGCTTCTGATCGTAAGGCTATTACAGATGAAGTAGCCCAGCTTAAGGAAGAGATAAACCGTATCTCTGAACATATAGAATATAATGAGCGAAAATTATTAAATGGGGAAATAGATAGAAGGGCCTTTTCTACTAATAATGATTTAGGAAAAGTTATATCAATGAGTGATGGAGTAGAGCCGGGGGATTATTCATTTACAGTAACAGATCCTGCAACAAAGACAACACTTCAGGGTGGAGGTGTTGATGGACTTTTTGATACTAATGGTAAGATTACACAAACTGGTATTGTAAATATTAATGGTGAACAAGTAGAAATAAAGGAAGATGATGATGCAGATACGGTCTTCCGTAAACTAAGTGATTTATGTGATACTATGGGAATAGATATGGCAACAGTGGATAATGAAGACTTTGCAAATGGGGAAAAAATTAATATGCTCCATAGGGAATACGGGAAAAAAGAGATTACCATAAATGGAGATGAAAAATTACTTGAGGCTTTAGGACTTAAAGATGTTGGAGTGGATGGAGCAAAAAAATCTATACTTGGTTCAGATGTTGCTGTCACCATTAATAAGGACACATTCCCACCAGGTGTAACACCAAGTACCAAGGGGAGTGTAGTAACCTTTGAAGGAACTAACGGATTTAGATTAAGTGTAGATAGTGCCAAAACAAAATATAAAGTAGATAAGGCGAATTTTGATCCGGAATCACCAGGCCTAGATGAAGTAACCCTATCCCTCCTTAAAACAGGTCCACTTGATCTTCAAATAGGAGCTAATGAAGGGCAAATGATGCAACTTCGTATTCAAAATATGAGTACAGCAGCTCTTGGCTTAGATGATATGAACCTTAATACATCAGCTAAATCCCAAGAAGCCATAGGACTTGTAGATGCAGCTATAGCCCAGGTATCATCAGCTCGTTCTAAACTTGGTGCCTACCAAAATAGACTAGAGCATACAGTAGCCAACCTAGATGTTGCAGCAGAAAATATGACATCATCAATGGCTAGAATTCAAGACGCTGATATGGCAGCAGAAATGGCAGAATATACAAAGGATAATATTCTTGCACAAGCAGGTAATGCAATGCTAGCCCAGGCAAACCAAAGACCACAACAAATACTACAACTACTTCAGTAAGATAAAGGGGTATACGTCTTAAATAATGCAAGCTCAAGCCTTGCTTGAGAAAAGCATTATTTAAGAAGTATATCCCCTTTTAGTTATAATGTAGGGGTATGTCTTATATAATACAAGCTCAAGCTTTGCTTGAGAAAAGTATTATTTGAGAAGTATATCCCCTTTTAGTTATAATGTGGGAGTACATCTTATCTAATACAAACCCAATCATTCCATAAAAACCTTTCCCATCTATACCACACTAAGGTCTCATAAGTCATACACGCTTCCATAATAGCCTTTTTCCTAAGTCTATGCGAAGGAATATTATTTTTACGTATAAAAAGCTACATGTTTGAACGTAGTGAGTTTGTAGCTTTTAGTAAAAACAATATTCAGGAGCAAAAAGACTTAGCAAAAGGTTATCCGGAATAAGAGTATGACTTATGAGCTTTACTTGTATAGAAAACTTTATTCTGTCAATACTCCATAATAAACATAAATCTATATAAGGATGTGAGACGATGGAAGCTATAAGATATGGTGGTTATCCATATGATAGTAAGATAAGCAATAAGTTAAGACGTGCTATGCTCAAGGAAGAAAGAAAGATGAGTGAGGAGGAGAGGGAGTTGCTGGCTGAGATTAATGAAGCCTATAGGGAGATGGCTACTAGCTTTAGTCACTTTGAGAGTGCTACAGATCCTGAACTTATTGAGTACTATACCTATAAGTTTAAGGCAGACCAGATTAAATATGGCTACCTTATACGTTGTATGAAGAAGTTATACTATAGTCACCATAGGTCCTAAAATATGGTGACTATAAGTTGTACAAAATAGGTATTAAACCAGAATAACCTACGTATACATATTCTAGGGGTGATATAATGGAAAATGTTAATTCACAACAGGTTATTATAGCGCTTATATTTGTTTGTGTACTTATGCTGATTTGGAGTGTCTGGAGGAAGCAGTTACTTACCGTTTTTTTAAAAGTTGTAGTTGGTATGGGAATTGTTTGGCTTATTAATTTATTATTTCTTTTTATAGCAATTGGACTAAATGGGATAACGGCTGGGACTATAGCAATATTAGGGTTACCAGGAATTGTTATGCTTTATATTATTAATGCCTTATTATAATGATTATCTAGTATCTTTAACATTTTCAAAAACGTCTTAATAGTGTATAATGATATTAGTAATATTTACAAATAATATACCAAGAATAATATAAAGGAGAGAGGCTAATATGAAAGGTACAGTAGTTTCAACTTGGGTTGAGACAAGTAAAGTTACATATGGTCAAAGTTCTACAGAAAAAGCTATGGAAGCAGTTGGCTGGCCACCTAATAGGATCTTCTTAATTAGTGAAGATATACCTGATGATACAGTTAAAGAGTTTATCAAGGTCCTGGCCAAGGATAACCAGGTTACGGCTAAGGAAGTTTGGAGATCCATGGGACTTGGGAATATAAACATGTTTTCTAAAATATATCCAGCATTTTTTGAGAAAGAAAATTTGTATAGTTTTTTGGCATCTTTATATGACATTCATGAAATAGTCAAAAAGAATATACCAGGTGCAACACCACCGTATATTGATATTAAGCCATCTTCTTCCCATGATGCAATATTTGTATATGAATCTCCAAGAATGATGGAAGAATACTTATATGGGCTATTGGAGGGAGCACAGATTCACTTTGGTGAAAAACTTAAAATAGAAAAGCTATCTTCGGAAGGTAATAGAATAGAGTTAAAATTAACATTTGAAAAGCAGATTTATAACAAACGTAGTTACCTTGCTAGTAAGGTTCTATCCTTAGGTATAGCTAAAAGGGCTGACCTTAAAATACTATTTGGAACAGTTTTTGCAGGTCTAATAGGGACATTGGTAACCATACCTATAAGCAGTAAATATGTAAGTGTATTTCTTATGCTTGCTCTTTCAGGACTTGGAAGTTTTATAGCAGCTAACCGTGTAATGGCGCCACTTGGAAGTATTAAAAGGCAGTTAGGCAACTTTATGGATAAGGTTTATACCGAGCAATTAGAGATGAGTAGCTTTGACGAATTCGATGAAATTGGAGTAATGTTAGAAGAATATAGGCAGGAGTTAATTGGGGACTTTATTGCCTTTAAAGGTATTACCGATGAGATGGAAATGTTTACACAGGCTATAAGAGATATAGCAGATAATATGAACCGTACATCATCTGATATATCAACAAGTGTAGAGCAAATAGCGGTAGGAGCAGTATCCCAAGCAGAAGAAACAGAGATAGTATCTGGTGTTCTTAATAACAATGTAGCAACACTCCAAGATATTACAGGTAAGCAGGATAATAGTAGGGTAGAGCTGGAGGCAGTAGCTGACAATATAAGGCATAACTCTACAGATTTAGAGGCATCTGTACAAAGCCTACAAGATGTTTCTAATCAGTTTGCAGATGTTAAGCAGGAAAGTGTTGACCTAAGAGATAAGGTTAGTGATATTGAAAGCATTATAACAACAGTAACTTCAATAGCTGAGCAAACTAACTTATTAGCACTTAATGCGTCCATAGAGGCNGCAAGGGCTGGAGAACAGGGAAGAGGCTTTGCAGTAGTTGCTAATGAAATTAGGGAGCTTGCAGAAGGATCTAAAAGTGCTGTAGATAGCATAAGCCAGCTACTTGAACAATTTACAGGTCAGATTACCTCACTTGGTGAGAAAGTTGATCAACAGTATAATGTACTTTTAGCCCAGGGTGAAGCCTTAAATGCTGTAGCAGTAGAAAGCAATGAAGCAGATGTAAGATTACAGGATGTATCAGGTGTAACTGTTAGTATGAGTAAGGAACTTGTGGAAGAGGCAGAAAAGATAGAAAGAATATTCGAGCAAATGGAAGCTTTAGTATCTATTGCCGAAGAAAATTCAGCAGTTTCAGAAGAGGTAAGCTCCAATGTAACGGTATATATATCACAAATTGAGGAACTTACAAATAATATGGCAGAATTCCAGAAGACGGCAAATATTTTCCGTGCGGACCTAAAAGAATACAACATTTAATTCAAAACTCCATTTAAAAAAGTATCTCTGCAAAGAGATGCTTTTTTGGTATAAAATTCCCACAATATGAAAACACTAATACCTATAGATANTAACTAATGGGAGGTTATTAGTATGGAGGTATTAGAATCTATTGTTAGCTATGTAGAATATAGAAAAGATAATAACTATATTTGCCAAAATCAGCAAGAAGCAATTGGGATGCTACACAACTATTGTACAAGTATAGATAGGCCAACAGACCTTAAGGAAGTAGACTGGACTTTTTTTGATAAGTTTTTAATCTATTGGTTACCCAAGAATCAGAAAGATTTAAGTGAAAAGGAATTCCAGCAAGTTTTAAATGTGGTTTTGGGGTATTGTGACTATATTAGGAATAACCATGACATTAAAATTTTATTTACATCTGAAGCCGAAAACTATTACAGAAGAGAGTGTATACGTATACAGAGACTTAAGGAGTTATTTTTACAACATTTTGGATACCCAATACTAGCTGTTGATCCTCTTGTTATAGACCTGGAAGATTATAAAAAATATAAGTCAAGACGAAATATCAAGAAACAAGATGGTATATATCAGCAAGGTTTATTTCAGGTAGATGAGATAGAATATGATAATACCCTAGTCCTAAAGAATATTTCGAAAGGGAATCTTGTAAGGGTAGCATTAGTAGGGTATATAGTTACCTCCATGAGGGAAGGGGATATACTTCACCTTCGTATAAAGCATAAACAGTTTTTTACATGCTGGGAAATCATAGATTTTAAGAATTGTTATTTGCAAAATGCAAGCGAATATCTAAGTTGGTAATTTATATGTACTTTACAAACTTCTAACCCTATATAATAATTATATATAGGATAGGTGTATATTTAGAAGGGAGTGGCAAAATGCACAGAAAAAGTTGGATTGTTGCCATAGTCATCGTAATAATAGGAGTAGCATTTATCTTTTTTATAGGACAAAGGAAGCAAGCTAATAAAGAAGATGTAGAAGAAGAAATTATAATAGATGAATACCTAGATGAAGTTAAGGAGTACAGCCAATACACAGTTGAAATATCAGTTGATGAAGAAGCTAAATTTTATAAGGGCATTGCCCAAATATCCTATATCCACAATTATGATAGGGTAACTGAGCGCATATTAATGAATGCAGAAGGTATAAGGGTAAGTAGTATACAGCTTAATTCAGATCCTGTTGCATATACTGAAGAAAAATCAGATATATTAATTCAATCACCATTTACCATTGAAAAGGGCGAGGAGCTAACTTTAACTATAGAATTTGAAGGCATGTTGGATAATAATATTATTCCTACAATTTTAGCCTTTGATGAGGAGTTAGGTTGGTCTATTAACAATGGTAGAAAGAAAGATTTTGGCCCTTTAATAGAGCTTGGTAATTATGTGGTTACAGTATTTACGCCCAAAGGGAAATATCCTATTGGGACGGGAATAATAGAGGATATTCTCGAGAGTAATGGTATGATTGAAACATCCTTTAGGGCTAACCGTGTTAGGGGTTTTGGTATATTTATAGATGATCATATGGAAAAGGAGACTATTAACACTGAAGCTGGTTATTCTGTAGTATTATACTACCAAGACGAGGATGATATAGCTAAGGAGTTAATGCCTGAGATAGAAAAGAGTATTGGAATATATTCAGAAATTTTTGGTATGTATCCCTATGAACAATTTACAGTAATCCATAAGAAAGATCAAGAAGGGAAATCATATCCTACCTTGGTAGCAGGTGATTTTTCAACATGGATAGATAGGCGGAATACATTAAATATTTTAGTAGGTAAACAGTGGCTAGGTTATATCATAGGCAGCAATAGGAAAAGTGACAGCTTGATTAATGATGGATTGCTAGAATATTTAAGTAAAAGGCAATATCTCTCAGAAGGTCAAATGAAATCTTATATAGAATCAAATGAGGGATCCGATGATACTTATGGTCTGGATAATTATCAAGCTATTATGAATATGTTTTATAATATAGAGATAAGATTAGGGGAAGAAGGGTTTATGGAAACCCTTAGGGCATACTATAGGAAGTATTCATTTGGGAGGCCAACAGGTTATGATCTTATGGAAACTATAGAAGAGGTTACAGGTAAAGATGTTATGGATATTTATGATTTATGGCTTAATAGGACAATGTTAAGGGGAGGTGGCATATATGAGAGTAATAATACTTAAATCAGGTAAGGAAGACCCAATAATAGAAGAGATTTTGCAATCAATAAGCAAGGTTTTAGGGGAGTTACAAGTAGAAGTTAGGGAAATACAGTTAGATGTGCTATCTTATTATAAGGGTTATGATACAGAAGAAATCAAAGAAATATTAGGTTACATAAATCAGGCTGCAGGTGTGATTGTGGCAAGTAGGGTAGAGTTATTATCAATTAGTGGAAGCCTAAGTACATTTTTTGAATATTGTAGTGCTCATAAAGGAAGCGAAATTTTTAAGAAACCTATATTTTCTATTACTTCTACTGATTGGAGAGGTGAAAGAGAGGCCGGAGAATATATACTACATGCTTGGAGTATACTTGGTGGTAGCGAATTTGGTAAACTTGGAATTTATGCCCCAGTTTATGAAAGTCAAAAGGATGAAATACAAAATAATCTAGAAAGAATGACAGAGGATTTTTATAGAATGATTAAGCAAGATAGGAGACCAATAGTAGGAAGTGATTTTTCAAACTTCTCAGGTCAGGGATCTAATCATAGTGGGGGCTTTGGCCAGGTATTAAGTAAGGAAGAAGAAAAATACGAGGGCCATACAGGAGAAAAGGACATTGGTAATCGTCAGGAAAGGGATATAGAAGACTTAGCCAACTTCTTTGAGAAGCAATTAAGTGAAGTGGAGGATAAGGAAAGTAATATTCCAAAGCCCCAGCTTAAGACTACTAGGCATATGATTAGTAGCCTACCACACTATTTCCAGGGCCAGTATGATAGTGAATTTAATGCTACTATTCAGTATCATATGTTAGCAGAAGAAAGTTTTAGTGGATATATAACTATTGAAAATGGTGAATGTATATTTAACGAAGGCGTTTATCAAGGAGCAGATGTTGAGCTTACCGCAGATGAAGATATATTTAAAGAGATTTTAACTAAAAGACTTACAACCCAAAAAGCATTTATGCTAGGGCAACTAAAAGTAAGAGGTAACTTTATGCTTTTAGCTAAGCTAGACCAAATATTTAAGGCTATGTAAAGGGAGGCAAGTATGAAGAAGGATTGTATTTTTTGTCGTATTAATTCAGGTGAAATTCCATCAGCTACTATTTTTGAGAATGATGAATTTAGGGTGATGTTAGATAGATTTCCAGCTACAAATGGTCATATATTGATTATTCCCAAGGAACATGTTGAAGATATATATGAACTGGATCCACTAGTAGCAGCTAGAATGTTTGAGTTTGCAACTAGATTTGCTAGTATACTTAAGAAAACATTTGGAAATGAAGGATTAAATATTCTTCAAAATAATGGCAAGGTAGCGGGTCAAACAGTATTTCATTACCACCTCCATTTAATCCCAAGATATGAAAATGACAGTGTTAGAATTGGTTGGGAAGCAAATAGCCAGATGACATCTGAAGAATTAGAAGAATTTGTTGACAAAATCAAAAGCAACATGTAATATTGTTGACTTAATCAGATGAAAAGTTATATTATAAGATGATGTGATTAAGGAGGATAAAACATGAAAACTATTGTGCTAACTGGTGGAGGCACAGCTGGACATGTTACCCCAAATATTGCTATGATTCCTACCCTTGAAAAAGAGGGATGGGATATTAGATATATTGGAAGCCATGAAGGTATTGAAAAAAATCTTATTGAAGATGAGGGGATTCCCTATTATGGGATTTCATCGGGGAAATTGCGTAGGTATATAGATTTAAAGAATATAACGGATCCATTTAAAGTAGTAAAGGGACTTTTAGATGCTTTTATATTGCTTAAGAAACTAAAGCCTAATGTTGTATTTTCCAAGGGTGGTTATGTAAGTGTACCAGTTGTTATAGCGGCAAAGATGAGGGGAATACCTGTAGTTATCCATGAGTCAGATATTACCCCTGGTTTAGCAAACAAAATAGCATTTCCTTTTGCTAAGAAGATATGTGTAAACTTCCCTGAAACATTGGATCATGTAAAGGATAAGGGTGTAATTACTGGTACGCCTATAAGGGAAGATTTATTTAAGGGAGATGCTAAGCAAGGTAAGAAGATTTGTGATTTTAAGGATGACAAACCAGCCATAACCATAATGGGTGGTAGTCAGGGATCTGTAAGGATTAACAATATAGTTAGGGAAATCCTAAATGATTTATTACCGAGTTATAATATTATTCATATATGTGGCAAGGGCAACCTAGATAAGGAATTAGAAGGCCTTCAAGGGTATAAACAGTTCGAATATGTAGGAGAAGAATTGCCTCATATTTTTGCCATAACTAGCCTAATGCTTTCTAGGGCAGGTGCTAACGCTATAGCAGAAATTACCGCCCTAAAAATTCCGGCACTACTGGTACCCTTGTCGTTAGAGGCAAGTAGGGGAGATCAGATTCTAAATGCCAAATCTATGGAAAAACAGGGGCTTTGTATGGTTATGGAAGAAGAGGATATGAACCAAGGTAGCTTACAGCAAGCAATAGATAAGCTACATAAACAAAGGGAAGAGTTTATTAAGCAAATGAACAAAAATAAAACTAGCAGTGGTATAGAGCTAGTTTTACATGAGATAAGAAAGTGTAATAGTTAACATACAAACGTTGAGGTGAATAAGGATGGCCACAAAGTATATTTTCGTAACAGGCGGTGTAGTTTCAGGACTAGGAAAGGGGATTACAGCAGCTTGTTTAGGTAGACTTCTAAAAGCAAGGGGCAAGAAAGTTACAATTCAAAAATTTGATCCATATATTAATATAGATCCTGGGACAATGAGTCCTTACCAACATGGTGAGGTATTTGTTACCCATGACGGAGCAGAGACAGATTTAGACCTAGGACATTATGAAAGATTTATTGATGAAAAACTAAATAGATATAGCAATATAACCACAGGTAAGGTGTATTGGTCAGTTTTAAATAAGGAAAGAAGAGGGGAATACGATGGTGCAACTGTACAGGTAATACCCCATATTACAAATGAAATTAAGGATTGTGTATATAGGGTAGGTAAAACAGGTGAGCCATCAGATATTGTTATTACAGAAATTGGTGGAACTGTAGGTGATATCGAAAGCCTGCCTTTCCTAGAAGCTATAAGGCAAGTAGCAAATGATGTAGGCAGGGAAAATGTACTATACATACATGTTACCTTAGTACCTTATCTAATAAAATCAGGAGAAATGAAAACTAAGCCAACCCAGCACTCTGTAAAAGAACTTAGGTCCATAGGTATACAGCCAGATATTATTGTTTGCCGTACTGAACAAGAAATGCCTCAAGATATGATAGATAAAATTGCCCTATTTTGTAGCGTAGACAAAAGCTGCGTAATACAAAATTTAGATGCTGAGACACTATATGAAATCCCATTAATGCTAGAAGAACAGGATCTTGCAAATATTGTTAGTAAAAAGCTTAATCTAGAAGTAAAAGAACCTGATTTAGATGCATGGATTAAGATGGTTGAAAGGGAGAAAAACCCAATCCATAAGAAAACTATAGCACTAGTAGGAAAATATGTTGAATTACATGATGCCTACATTTCAATAGTTGAGGCATTACATCATGCTGGCATACATCATCAAACAGATGTTGAAATTGAATGGATAGATTCAGAACTTGTAAGCCAAGATAATATAGGAGAAAGCTTAGCTAATGTAGATGGTGTAATTGTACCAGGTGGCTTTGGTAAAAGAGGTATAGATGGCAAAATCTATGCAGCTCAATATGCAAGAGAAAATAAGATTCCTTTCTTTGGGATATGTCTTGGAATGCAAATGGCTGTTGTAGAGTTTGGCCGAAATGTTGTTGGATTAACTGAGGCCCATAGTACAGAGTTTGAACCAGATACACCACAGCCAGTTATTACTGTAATGGATGATCAAAAGGATATAGAACATTTAGGTGGTACTATGAGACTTGGTGCATCACCTTGTAAGATAATAGAAGGAACATTGGCTCATAAGGCCTATAAGGAAGAGCTAATAAGTGAGCGACATAGGCATCGTTATGAATTTAATAGTGATTACTGTGAACTACTAGAGAAACATGGTTTAGTAATTTCAGGAATATCACCAGATGAAACCTTAGTTGAAATGATAGAACTTAAGGATCATCCTTGGTTTGTTGGAGTCCAGTTCCATCCAGAGTTTACATCAAGACCCAATAGGCCACATCCATTATTTGTAGACTTTTTAGGGGCAACCCTATAAGTAAGGGGGGTACATCTTATCTAGCACAAGCTACGCTTGCGAAAAGTGCTAGATAGGATGTACCCCTTTTAGTGAAAAAATAATAAGGGGATGTCTTATTATTTTCACTATAATACTTGACAATTTAAAAATGTAATTATATACTTCTAGATATAATGCTTTGACATACAAAGTATTTGAAGTGCCAAGGAATTTGAAGGGAGGATAGAATGGAAGATAACCCAATTAGACTAGTAAATGAACTTTTAGTAGAGATTTTTAACGATATATTAATAATAGAACAAGCAGCTATTAAGTCAGGACCATTTGATGATATTTCAATAACAGAAATGCATACCATTGAGGCTA
>JGI24707J26582_10001442_pt1 | contig 18686 bp, 13 predicted proteins | sample BioPla1DNA1_FD_26582 | JGI IMG/M metagenome (IMG submission 26582)
CAAAAAGTAATGTTTTCGTCTTTAATATTAAATGTTTTTCGTATACAATGAGCGTAGGCCATGTGGATTCTCCTATAAATTGGTTTTCGTCGACTTAATGATAAAGGAATCTACTGGCCTTTTTCTATGAAAACACAAAAAAAGGCGTCAGCGAATTCGAAAAAAAGAACTCACCAACACCAAAAATTATAGAACCAATTTATAGCATCAGTGAGCTAAATTTCAGCTCTCTGATGCTATTTTCTTTCGTTAAATAAGTACGTCTATCGTAATACATTAATACAATATTGATTATACCAAGTTATTTCGCTGATTTAATAAAAACCCCTCAATTGTAAAGGCTGCCATTCCTGCGACAGTCGAATGATGACCGAGTTTTGCTGAGTCAATTTTNAACTTGTTTTGATGAAATCCAATTGCATGGTCTAAAATATATGACTCGATGACTGGATAAAACCATTNTTTAGCACGCATTAACCGATTTCCAATAATGACGTGTTCTGGGTTAAATATATTAATACAATTTGTTAGACCAATTGCAATATAAGTAGCAATTTCATTAAATAATTCGATCACATGATTATCGCCTTCATCTGCAAGTTGAATAAGCTGTTCAAACGGCTCAGACTGTCCTTCATCAATGAGTCCACGATTCAGAGCCTCATCAATCAGTGCTTGCTCTGATGCATAACGTTCCCAGCAACCAGAATTGCCACAACGGCATGACTTTCCATCCTTTTCAATTGTCATATGACCTAATTCACCAGCAAAACCATTTAGCCCGTGATATAACTTCCCGTCTAAAACCATTCCAACACCAATACCAATACCTATACTTGCGAATATCGTATGGCGTGAATTTTGGCTAGACCCATAGCGCATTTCACCATAGGCGCCAGCGTTGGCCTCATTCTCAATAAAAACTGGTACATCAAAAACTGCTTCTAATTCTTCTTTTAACTTCACATTTTTCCAATACAAGTTAGGTGCGAGTAAAATCTCACCCTTTTGACTGACGACCGCAGGAACACCAACACCGATGCCGATGACACCATAGCGACTTTCCGGTACTTGATTCATCAATCCTCTAATTAAATTAATCATCATCGGGAAAATAGTTTTATAGTGTGTTGTTTGTAATTGAATCTTTTCTTCTACAATAATTTCTCCATTTAGATTTGTAATCACACCTAATATGTATCCNACTCCTAATTCAATAGAAATTGAATACCCAGCATTACCATTAAANAGCAACATAACTGGTCGACGTCCACCACTCGATTTTCCCGGTCCAGACTCTTCAACGAGTTCCTCATCAATAAGCTCACTAACTAATGATGAAACGGTCCCTTTATTTAATCCCGTTATTTTAGCAACTTTTGCTCTTGATATCGGGGTATGGTTCATAATTGTAGTTAAAACGAGTGTTTTATTTTCCTGTTTAACAACATATTGATTCCACGTCCGACTCATAATGACACTCACTCTCTATCATTTTAAAATTTTTAGATAATATAGCCTTCATTTACTTTAACATAAATAATTATACAATTCTATGGAGTTTGTTTAGCTGGTAGACAAACATTTGCTCAGTTGATATAATTTTACCGTGAGGGACATTTGTGATTGGGTGAAATTACCTAGATCTAACTTGTCTTTTTAAAATATCTTGGTGATATAAATAATAGATCTAATTTAAATAGGCAATTGGAGCTTGTTTAATCTAGTGGAACTTAGAGGTGCTGACAATGAAGAAATCATCCAAACAGAAACAGAGGTTTTCGGCTACACAGCAAAAAGTTATTTGGGGTGTAGGAATTGCAGTTGTTGCTATTTTAAGTGTGTTCTTGGCTATGAAAGCTATCGAATCAACTCAAGATAATCTAATTCGATTTTTCAATACCGATGATGAAATTAATAAATTGACAGTGCGTGGTGATGATGGTTTTGTAATCGAAAAGAATGGCGATGAGTGGCTTGTTCACGACCGACTTGAAGAAACTGATCAGTTCGCTGTTACACAGGGATTGGCAGTATTGAATCAGTGGGCTGGGGAGAAGGTTCAGGTTAAGAGACAAAGTGTTGGTTTAGATTTTCCGCGCCTAGTCATTCGTCTTGATTATGCCGATAACAGTTATAAACGTGTCGCACTAGGTTATCCTGACCCAACTGGTGNAGGTTATTATGTTGAGGTNCAAGGTGATGGAGTAGATGGAATTTACATAATTGAAAAGATGATGATTGATTATTTCCCGTTAGATGTGGTTAAGTATCTTGATACTGCACTATTACCATGGCCAGCAGGAAATATTGAATCAATTCAGATTAATCATCAATCTGATGTGATTAACTTAACAACGAATAGTCCATATCCTGAAGAGGAAACACAAGCTAATGTCGCAGGTTGGTTTATTGCCGAGCCTTACAAGCATTACCATAATATTTCCTATGCTAAGAAACAGGAATTAACTGAAAGCTTGCAAACGATGAGAATGACAGAATTGCTTGAGAAGGATGTGACGGATTGGTCTACCTATGGATTAGATTCAAGTGATTTCACAATAGATTTCATTACTGCTGAAGATAAGCTTACATTAGTTGTTGGCGAATCAGCAACAGATGATGAGACATATGCAAGAATTGAAGGAAACAATGATTTATTTACTATTTCTAATAAGTGGTTAGAATTGTATCAACAATCTGCTTCTGCATTCCATGATGGTTATGTGAAGATTTTAGCGCTAGATTCATTAAGTCATTTATCTATTGACTCAGACTCACTGAAAGTAGATATAACAGTTGAGCAAGATGAAGAGAATACTTATTTCAAAGTCGACGATAACTTCTTATTTGAAAAAGGCTTTAGAGAGGCATATACAGCTATTGCAGGTCTTCGTTCTGCTGGTTCATCAGAGGGAGTTACTTATGGTAAACCAGATGTTGTAATTACATCAACAGTTGAACTTGAAGATGGACAGAAAGAAATTGCGCTTGAATTAGTAGATTATGACGAAGATCACTATGCTGCATTTATTGATCGTGAAAGTGACTTTTTAATTGAAAAGGCACACGTTGAAGAAATGCTAGGCGTTATCGAGAGTGTATTAGAATATTAATGAATTATAGAACGTATCTCAAGTTTGAGGTGCGTTCTTTTTTACTCGAAAATGGTATTATTAACAGATATAATGAACGTAAGGAGATGATGATCATGAAGAAGAGATATTTAATTTATAGTTTTTTGGCAGCGTGCTTTATACTAGGTTTATTTATATCAATTTTATATTTCATTGAATCTATCGAATATGAACGACAAATTAAAGATTTATCAAATGATCAAGTCTCTTTACCTGAACATCATTTTGTACTAATTAGTGAAGAAATTGAACATGAATATTGGCAACAAGTAAAACAAGGTGTTAATGATGCAGAAGCACATTATGACGTCTATGTTGAATATAGTGGACCAGAATATTCCAATCCACATGAACAGGCTAAATTATTTGATATGGCAATCGCAAAAAAAGTAGATGGAATTATTGTACAAGCAATAAATGAAACAATGTTTGCTCCATTAATTGACCAGGCTATTGCACAAAATATTCCTGTTATAACAATTGATACGGATTTACCTAATAGCTCTAGAATTGCTTACATTGGAACAGATAATTATCGTTCTGGCCAACTTGCTGGTCAAGCATTAATCGATGACATGGATGGTGAAGTTTTTATCGGTATTATTCAAAGTAACTTTGAATCAACTCACCAACAGCAAAGGGTTCAGGGTTTTATTGATGTAATAGACTCGGAACCTGATATAAAGATTATTGCAATGGAGCAATCAGGTAACTCTCGAATAGGTGCTACTGAAAAGGCTGATCAATTGTTAAAAAACCATCCAGAAATTAACGCGTTTTATGGAACAAGTGCACTTGATGGAATTGGAATTGCTTCTAGTCTAAATGAAATTGAACAAGGTAATAAGTACATTATTGCATTTGATACGCTCGATGAAACTGTAGAATTATTAAAACAAGGCAAGATCAATGCAATTGTATCTCAAGAGCCTTATGAGATGGGCTTTAGAAGTGTAGGTATTCTTTACGATATTATTAACGGAAGAGAAGTTAATGAAATTAATCATACTAATACTCGCATTATTAGACAGCCATAATTAGATTAACAGAATCGAGGTGATCAAATGATTGTTAGAACAAGGACTAAATTATTGGTATATTTTTCAGTGATTATTATAGCCACAGTAGTAATTGCCCTCTTACAAAATATGAATTCACAACGAGCTTTAAAATATTATGATAAAAGCCTAGACTCATTAATTATTAAACATGAGATTTCGCAATCGACACAAGATATTTATCGTGCTGTTTACAATTATATTCTAGAACCAGAAATACCGAATCTAAAAGTGTATCATAAGAAAAAGGCAAATTTAAATCATCTTCGCAATGAGTTACTAACAGAAGCGACAATAGTAGATGACCCGATTTTATTAAAAAATTATCAAAATTTAATGGTCACATTTTTAGAAGAAACTGATAAAGTGGTTGAGTTTGTTAGTATGAACGATGTGCAAGGTTATTCCTATCATTTAGCCGAAGCGGAAAAAATCAATCAATATATATATGAGCAAACTCTTTCATTGAATGACTTAGAAATATCTAATAATCAAGATATATTAGCACTAATTAATCAAAATTTGATCGTCTCGAATAAAATGAGTTTATCACTATCCTTTACGATTTTAATTATTGGCGTCTTTTTAGCACTCAGCTTATCTCGTGGTATAACTGAACCAATCAACAAATTAACATTTGCAGCAAAACAGATCTCGGAAAGTAATTTTGAAGTAGAGGATGTTGCAATAGATCAAAAGAATGAATTATCTTTTTTAACCACGACATTTAATAGTATGAAACATAATGTGAAAGATAATCTTGAGGCGATTAAAGAAAAATCAAGATTAACAGAGTTATTAAAGGAAAGTGAATTAAGGAGCTTACAAAATCAAATTAACCCTCATTTTCTGTTCAATACGCTAAATACGATTTCAAAAAAGGCATATATTGAAGGAGCAGAAGAAACAAGTGACTTAATAATATCTGTTGCGTCACTACTAAGATATAATATTGGTCAACTCGATCATAACTCATTATTAAAAAATGAAATTGAAGTAGTAGAAGATTACTTCTTTATTCAAAAGACTCGCTTTGCTGAAAAAGTTGATTTTCAAACCTCAATAGACCGCGAATGTCTATCTGTACAAATACCAAGGTTGACATTACAACCTATTGTAGAGAACGCATTCATGCATGGTATCGAAGAGATGAAACAAGGTGCAATGATTAAATTGTCAGTTTATCAGGACGAATCGTTTATTTATATTGAAGTGACTGATAACGGAGTAGGGATGGATCAAGAAACAATCGCATCACTATTAGGTAAAGAAGATACTAGACATGTAAATAATAAAAAACAACAAAATGGGCATTCAACTGGTATTGGAATGCGAAATGTAATCTCTCGATTGAAATTAATGAATGAAGCAAATGAATTATTAATAGATTCAGAGCTAGGTAAAGGAACTACTGTAACGATAAAGCTTGTAAAAACTAAAGAAAATGTTGACACTTTGCTATAGTCATGCTGTCAATTATAGGAGGGTAATAGATGATCACTGTTATGTTAGTCGACGATGAAGCCATTGAAAGAGAAGGATTAAAACTTATTCTTAATAATAATCGTACCAATGTGAATGTTATTGCGGAAGCATCAGATGGGGAGCAAGCCGTAGAAAATGCCCTCAAGTATCGACCAGATATTATTTTTATGGATATAAAAATGCCAGGTATGGATGGCGTAACAGCTATTCAACAAATACTTGAAAAACTACCAAAAACAAAATGCATTATGGTGACTGCATTTGACACGTTTGAATATGCTCAAGCTGTCATGAAGTATGGTGTGAAAGAATACTTACTTAAACCAAGTAGACCAACAAAAGTATTAGAAGCATTTGATAATATGGTAGCAGAGATTAAAAAAGAACAAAAAGAAAAATTTGAAAAACAAGAGTTATATCAACGATTACAAAAAACTGCTAGTATTGTTGAGTCAGAATGGATTGTGTCCTTAATGATGGATTATGTACATGATCATCATTTTGAAGAGTGGGGTAACTTGCTCAATTTAAATGTAACGGCCGGATTTGTCACAGTATTTTCATTTGAAACTGATGCTCAATTTTATCAAAGTGATGATAAACCAAGTTTATATAAGCAACTTAAATATACTCTTAAAGGTCAAACAGAAGCCATTATTACAGGACCTTTAATCGGCTTTCAAGTACCAGTGTTCATCGCAGATNAAAATATAGGTACTAATCATCAAGATCGAAAAGCAGAGATTGTCCGNANCATTATTCAACAATTTAATCGTTTAGAAAGAAAAGCAAAATTGATTGCAGGAATCGGGAAAACAATTGAAGATCTAAGTGAATTCTCTGAGTCGTATAGTGAGGCAATCATTGCATTAGATGCGGTTTTAGCTAATCCTGGTTCTTCATATATGTTGTATCATGACAAGCTAGAGCAGAGTAATGAATTACAAGTTAATCAAGAAAAAGATTTATTTGAAGCAGTTAAACAAGCAGATGAAAAAAAAGGATTACAACTATTCGATCGTTATCTGCAAAATCATATAAGTAGTCATCAACAAGATTTAGATACAAATAAGAAAGTGATCGATATTTTCTTCCATGTTTTAATCAAGGAGCTGAAATCATTTGGTGTAGATCTTAGTTATGATAATCCGTTTAGGCTATTAACGACAATAGAACAGGTAAAGGAAATGGCTCGTTCACAGTTTCTATCAATTATTAAGTATGTTCATAATTGGAGGAAAACTGATTTAAGTGGGATGTTAGCGGCGGCGAAGAATTATATTGATCAGTCATTTCAGGAAAAAGATATTTCATTGGAGCGTGTAGCAAATAAAGTAGGTGTGAGCCCACATTATTTGAGTAAATTATTTAAAGAACATTATCAGCAATCATTTATTGAATATTTAACGAACCTTAGGTTGGAAAAGGCAAAGGATTATTTAATTGATCCTAATCGACCTTTAAAAGAGATAGCTTTATCGATAGGTTATAAAGATCCCAATTATTTTAGCCGAGTTTTTAAAAAAGAATTTAATTTAAGCCCGTCTGAATGGAGAGAAAATAATATTTTCTAATTGATGCTCAACAAACGGTATTTACCCAATAAAAACAATCCAAATGTTTCAATGACTTTGGATTGTTTTTTTGTTAGTCGTAAAAAAGTCTAGATCATTGTAAAAAAATCTAGGTGTAAGCGTTACCATAGAAAAAGAAGCCATGATAAATTTAATTTATTAAGAAAAACAAGCAAGGGGTGTATAGCATGAAGAAGTGGGTGATCGGCTTACTATTCTGTGTATCCGCTTTCATTCTCGCAGGATGTGGCCAAGATTTAAATAATAATAGAATCGATGATGGAGAGATCACGATCGGTTTATCAGTTGCTGACTTAACTTTAGAAAGATGGCAGCATGACCGAGATATTTTTATTGAAACAGCAGAAGCATTAGGGGCAAAAGTAGTTGTTCAATCCGCAGATGGTCATGAAGGCGTTCAGAACAACCAAGTAGAGAACTTATTGACACAAGGTGTTGATGTGATTGTCATTGTTCCGCATAACTCAGATAGTATTGGTGCTGCTGCACAACAAGCTACAGATGATGGTGTTCCTGTAATTGCTTATGACAGAATGATCAATAACGCAGAAATTGCTGCATACATTTCGTTTGATAACGTACGAGTTGGAGAGATGCAAGCACAGTATATTGTCGATCAAGTGCCAACCGGAAATTATTTCTTAATGGGTGGAGCACCAACAGATAATAATGCGTATTTATTCCGTGAAGGACAGATGAATGTATTACAACCGTTGATTGATAGCGGAGATATTAAAATCGTAGGTGATCAGTGGGCTGATGACTGGTCGGCAGATAATGCACTAAACATTATGGAAAACGTTTTAACAGCTAACAATAATGAAATTGATGCCGTTGTTGCATCTAATGATACGACAGCAGGTGGAGCGATTGAAGCATTAAATGCACAAGGACTCGCAGGGAAAATTGCTATCTCAGGACAAGATGCCGACTTAGCTGGAGTTCAACGCATAATCGAAGGAACTCAATCCATGACGGTTTACAAACCGATTCATTTAATTGCAAGTGAGGCTGCTAAACTATCGGTAGCAATTGCTAATGGTGAAACATTTGATTTTGTTAGTACGTTAGAAAATGGTGTGATGGCCGTTCCTTCATATCTATTAGATCCAATCTCAGTAAATAAAGAAAATATTATTGAAACGCTAGTTAAAGATGGATTCCATAGTTATGAAGATGTTTATCGCTACGTACCTGAAAATGAGCGACCAGATTATGACGGTTAATTAATTTAATTGCTACGGGAGCGAAATCTCCTTTCTATTAAAAATAAAGTTCATAGGTGGTGAAAAGATGTCAATTTTACAAATGAAGCAGATTACGAAAGAATTTCCCGGTGTTAAAGCATTAGATAATGTTAATTTTGAAGTTAAACAAGGTGAAATTCATGCATTATGTGGTGAAAACGGTGCTGGTAAATCAACATTAATGAAAGTATTGAGTGGTGTTTATCCACATGGAACATATGACGGCGATATTATCATTAAAGGTAAGAAACAACAATTTCAATCAATTAAAGACTCTGAAAAAGCTGGCGTTACAATTATCTATCAAGAGCTCGCTTTAGTAAAAGATTTGTCAATTGCAGAAAATATCTTTTTGGGTGATGAGAAGAAACGAAGAGGACTTATTGACTGGGATCAGATGTATGCAGAGGCAGATAAGTGGCTTCAAAGAGTCGGACTTAACATTAAATCAAATGAGAAGGTCGGTAACTTAGGTGTAGGTCAGCAGCAATTAGTTGAAATTGCTAAAGCATTGTCTAAGCAAAGTGACATCATTATTATGGATGAACCTACAGCGGCTTTAGCAGAAGAAGAGGTTGGTATTTTAATTGATATCTTACTCGGTCTTCGTGAGGAAGGTATAACTGTAATATATATTTCACACAAGCTGAAAGAAGTTTTACGGATAGCAAATAGTGTTACTGTGTTACGTGATGGGCAAACAATTGGTACGAAGCCGATTGAAGAACTTGATGAGAATGGAATTATTTCATTGATGGTTGGAAGAGAGTTAACTGATTTATTCCCATATGAAAACAACCAAACAAATGAAGAAGCTCTATCTGTGGAAAACTTCTCATTTTACACACCATCAAATAAACCAATCACAAAAGATGTTTCATTTAAGGTATATAAAGGTGAAGTACTAGGTATTGCAGGATTAATGGGCGCTGGACGAACAGAATTTGCAATGAGCCTATTCGGAGGTTATGACGGAACACAAGAAGGTTCAGTCATCATTGACGGTAATAACTATCAAGTGAAAAGTCCGAAAGAAGCAATTGAACATGGGTTAGCCTATGTGTCTGAAGATAGAAAACAATACGGGCTTGTACTTGGTATGAACGTCGCAGAAAACACTACGATGGCTGCACTTGATCAGATTTCATCATATCACATCTTAAATCATGATCAGGAGAAGAGTAAATCAGAAGCCTATAACAAAAAAATGCACGTAAAAACCGCTTCAATAGAAACAAAAGTTGGTACGTTAAGTGGAGGTAACCAACAAAAAGTTGTTCTAAGTAAATGGTTAATGACTAATCCGAAAATATTAATTTTAGATGAACCAACACGTGGTATTGACGTTAGGGCAAAACAAGAAATCTATCATTTAATTAATGAATTAACTGCACAAGGTGTTGCTGTTATTATGATTTCATCTGAATTACCAGAGTTATTAGGGATGTCTGACCGGGTAGTTGTTATGTCGAACAAAACGATTATGGGTGAATTATCAAGAGAAGAAGCAACACAAGAAGAAATTATGAAATTAGCGACTGGAGGGGAATAAAATGAGAGATCGAATTAAAAAAAGCTTTAACTTTAAAATAGATGTCCGGGCATATACACTGATAGCTGCCTTAATTCTCATTTTCGTATTATTTACTATTATGACGAATGGTGACTTTATTTCTTCACGAAATATTACGAACCTTTTTAGACAAATGACTGTAATTGGTGTGCTAGCAGTTGGGATGACCTTTGTTATTATAGCCGGTCATATCGACTTATCTGTTGGTTCAGTCCTTGGCCTAACTGGTGGTGTAGCTGCGATTCTTCAAGTTTGGTTTGAATGGCCAACATTACCTGTTATTATCGTTACAATTTTACTAGGTATCGTATTAGGACTTTGGCAAGGCTGGTGGGTTGCTTATAAAGGAATCCCTGCATTTATTGTTACACTAGGTGGAATGTTGATGTTCCGTGGGATATTGCTAGGTGTATCTGGAGGTCAAACCATTTCACCAATGACTGATAGCTTTAAAACAATCGGTCAAGCTTATATTCCATATGGTGTCGGTTATGCAATTACCGCAATTGTGATTATTGGGATGTTTTTATCAGTTTATAACAAGAGAAAACGACGCGAGCGACTTAATCTTGCATTAGATTCAATTTTTAAAGACTATGGTTCAGTAACGATTACATCAGTAGTAATCATGCTATTTGTTTACATGCTAAATCGTTATCAAGGTATTCCGGCACCACTTCTTATTTTAGCAGGCATTGCGATTATCTTTATTTTCATTTCGAAAAATACTACATTTGGTCGTCATATTTATGCTATCGGTGGTAACGAAGAAGCGACGAAATTATCAGGTATTAATATTAAACGNAACGTGCTTTATATCTTTATCATTATGGGTGCTTTATCAGCCATAGCGGGTATCATTTTAACGAGCCGTTTGAATGCAGGAACAATTAGTGCTGGTGATATGTATGAGATGGATGCAATTGCATCTGTTGTCATTGGTGGTACGAGCTTAATGGGTGGAGTTGGAACGATCGTCGGTTCATTATTAGGTGCACTCATTATGACAAGTATCGATAACGGAATGTGTATGATGAACTTAGCACCATTCTGGCAATATATCGTAAAAGGTTTGATCCTTATTTTAGCGGTTTGGCTAGACATCTCATCAAAGAAAAAAAATAACGCATAAAATCATCTACTTTTAGAAAGGATGAGCTTAGTAAATAAGCTGATCCTTTTTTTCTTTGATAAAATATAGTTAACCTTTTGTAGCAAGTCATAATATGGATAAACATTGTATAAAAAGCATGTAAGTGGTATGATAAGGGTTAGTTATTTAGCTTTAAAAAGCTATTTTTGGAAGTAGAGGAGCGTATAAAAGATGCTAGGTTTACTTAAACGAATATTTGATAATAATGAACGAAAATTAAAAGAACTTCAAGAGATTGTAGATCAAATTGAAGCACGAGAACCAGAATATGAAAAACTAACAGATGAACAGTTAGTAGCAAAAACAGATGAATTTAAACAACGCTATCAAGCTGGAGAAACTTTAGATGACCTATTAGTAGAAGCTTATGCTGTTGTTCGCGAAGGGTCAAAACGAGTGTTAAATATGCGCCCATACCCAGTTCAATTAATGGGAGCGATCGTTTTACATGGTGGTGATATTGCAGAGATGAAGACAGGGGAAGGAAAAACCTTAGCTTCAACTATGCCTGCGTACTTAAATGCATTAACAGGTAAAGGTGTTCATATCATCACTGTTAACGAATACTTAGCGGATCGTGACGCAAGAGAAATGGGTGAACTCTTTAGGTTCCTTGGCTTAACAGTTGGTTTAAACGTAAATAGTATGAACAAAACTGAAAAGCGCGCTGCCTATCAAGCTGATATCACTTATGGAACGAACAATGAATTTGGTTTCGATTACTTAAGAGACAACATGGTTCTCTACAAAGAACAAATGGTACAACGCCCATTAAACTTCGCAATTATTGATGAGGTCGACTCTATTTTAATTGATGAGGCGAGAACGCCTTTAATTATTTCAGGATCAGCGCGTAAGTCGGCTGCACTTTATCAGCAAGCAAACACATTTGTCCGCACACTGAAAAAAGAAGTTGATTACACTTATGACGTGAAAACTAAAGGTGTACAATTAAGTGAAGAAGGAATTACAAAAGCTGAAAACTTCTTTAACGTAGATAACCTCTTTGATTTAAATCACGTCACATTGACACACCATATTAATCAGGCACTTAAAGCACACGTATCGATGCATCGTGATATGGATTATGTTGTTAAAGAAGGTAAAGTGGTAATAGTTGACCAGTTTACGGGTCGATTGATGGAGGGACGTCGATATAGTGATGGACTACACCAGGCGATTGAAGCAAAAGAAGGATTACCAATTCAAAATGAGAGTATGACATTAGCATCAATTACATTCCAGAACTATTTCAGAATGTACAATAAACTAGCTGGTATGACGGGAACGGCAAAAACGGAAGAAGAAGAATTCCGTAACATTTATAATATGAATGTTTTTGCGATTCCAACTAATAAACCAGTTATTCGTAATGACCGACCAGACTTAATTTACAAAACGATGGAAGGTAAATTTAATGCCGTTGTTGCAGATATTAAAGAGAGAAATAAAAAGGGTCAACCAGTGCTCGTCGGTACTGTTGCAGTTGAAACATCTGAATTAATCTCTAAATTACTAAAGAAGGCTGGGGTTAAGCATAACGTCTTAAACGCTAAGAACCACTTTAGAGAAGCGGAAATTATTGAAAATGCAGGTGAGAAATTTGCGTAACAATTGCAACTAACATGGCTGGACGTGGTACCGACATTAAGCTAGGTGAAGGTGTTAAAGAACTTGGTGGTTTAGCAGTTATCGGTACAGAACGTCATGAATCTCGTCGTATTGATAATCAGCTTCGAGGCCGTTCAGGTCGTCAGGGTGACCCAGGTGAATCACAATTCTATCTATCAATGGAAGATGATTTAATGCGTCGCTTTGGTTCAGATAATATGAAAGCAATGATGGACCGCTTGAATATGGATGACTCTCAGCCGATCGAAAGTAAGATGGTTTCTAAAGCAGTTGAATCGTCACAAAAACGTGTAGAAGGTAATAACTTTGATGCACGTAAGAACGTTCTTGCTTATGANGATGTCTTAAGAGAACAACGTGAGGTCATTTATCAACAGCGCTACGATGTTCTTAATTCAGAAAACTTATATGATGTTGTGATCGGTATGATTGAGGAAGTTGTTAATGATACTGTAGACATGTATACATCTGATGAGGACAGAGAAGCTTGGGATTTAGATGCTTTAATTGAATATGTTCATGCAAACTTAGTTGAGTCTAACTATTTAACAAAAGCAGATATTGAAAATAAAGAACCAGAAGTAATTAAAGAAACAATCATGGAAAAAGTTGTTCAGAAGTATCAAGAAAAAGAAGCAGAACTTGGTTCTGAGCAAATGCGCGANTTTGAAAAAGTCATTGTATTAAGAACAGTTGATACGAAATGGATGGATCATATTGATTCAATGGATCAACTTCGCCAAGGTATTCATTTACGTGCATATGGACAAAATGACCCGTTAAATGAGTATCAAATGGAAGGTTTCGCAATGTTTGAAGCNATGGTTCAATCGATTAATGAAGAAGTNGCTCGCTTTATTATGAAAGCACAAGTTCGTCATAATCTTGAGCGCCAAGAAGTTGTTAAGAATGCGACTGCAGTTACAGGTGACCAATCTAAGAAACAAAAGAAAAAGACACCATTTGTTAAAGGGGAAACAGTTGGTCGAAATGACCCATGCCCTTGCGGAAGTGGCAAAAAGTACAAACACTGTCACGGAAGATAAGCATAAATAAAAATTTATAACTAAGTATAATGGACATCCATCAGTGGATGTCCATTGTAACGAATATATCAATTACATTTTGAGGTGAAAGTATGGAATTAACTGAAATAAAACAAGAACTAACGAAGATTTCTAACCGCATTGACGAATTTAGGGGGTCTCTTTGACTTAGAAAAGAAAAGAACCGATATTGCTGATCTAGAAAATGAAATGACAGCACCTAACTTTTGGGATGATCAAAAAAATGCTCAGAAGATTATAGATCAGGTAAATCATTTGAAAAATCTTGTCCAAACCTTTGATCAACATGTTGAAGCGTTAGAAAATTTAGAAGTAACTTATGAATTTGTTAAAGAAGAAGATGATCAAGAGCTAAGACAGGAATTAAATGAAGAATTAGAAAAACTAATTAAAGATTTAAATCAATATGAATTGTTGATTTTATTAAGTGATCCTCATGATAAAAACAATGCCATCTTAGAACTTCACCCAGGTGCTGGTGGTACTGAATCCCAGGACTGGGCAAGTTTACTTTTACGTATGTATACGCGATGGGCAGAACATAAAAATTTCAAAGTAGAAACATTAAACTATTTACCAGGTGAAGAAGCTGGGGTAAAAAGTGTAACGCTCCTAATAAAAGGACATAACGCGTATGGTTATTTAAAAGCAGAAAAAGGTGTTCATAGACTAGTTAGAATTTCACCGTTTGACTCTTCAGGGCGTAGACATACGTCATTTGTATCATGTGAAGTTACACCTGAGTTAAATGATGATATTGATATTGAAATTAAGTCTGAAGAGATAAAAATCGATACCTATCGAGCAAGTGGTGCAGGTGGACAGCACGTTAACACGACTGACTCTGCTGTCAGAATCACACACATACCAACAGATACTGTTGTAACATGCCAGTCTGAACGTTCACAAATTAAGAACCGCGAGCAGGCATTAAAGATGTTGAAATCTAAACTTTATCAACTAGAAATCGAAAAACAACAAGCAGAACTAAATGAACTTCGTGGTGAGCAAAAGGATATAGGTTGGGGAAGTCAAATCCGATCATATGTATTCCACCCTTATTCAATGATTAAAGACCACCGAACGAATTTAGAAATTGGAAATACACAAAGTGTAATGGACGGTGGGATTGATCCGTTTATTGATGCCTATTTACGTCAAAATGTGTAGGTAAATGGAAAAGTAAGAGGTGATGATTAATGATTGCAAAATATCGACGCCAGCCATTGCCTACTAAAGCGATACTCGTTTTTGAATATGGACTTGTTATACTCGGTTCATTTTTCGTTGCAATAGGCTTTAATTTATTCTTATTACCCAACAAAATTGCATCAGGTGGAGTTGCAGGAATCAGTACAATTCTTTATGCATTGTTTAAATTTGAACCATCAATAGTTCAATGGGCAATCAATATACCTTTATTCTTCCTAGGCATGTGGATACTCGGACGTGGCTTTGGTATCAAAACATTAGTAGGTACTGTGATGGTTCCATTATTCGTCTCATTAACAAGAGACTGGAATCCAGCTAGTTCTGATCCGCTACTAGCAGCGGTTTTTGGAGGAATGGCATGTGGATTGGGGATAGGAATTGTATTCCGGGGTAAAGGCTCAACGGGTGGAATTGATTTAGCTGCACAAATTCTTCACAAATTTGTCCCATTACCTTTTGGAATTTGCGTTTCGTTATTTGATGGAATAATCGTTTTAACAGCTACTTTTGTGTTTTCAGTTGAAGCGGGATTGTATGCATTGATTGGTTTATTTGTGACGAGTCGGACAATCGATTTAGTCCAAGTAGGTCTCAATAACTCCAAGGCAATTATGGTTGTAAGTGATTATTTAGAAGAAATTCGAGATGCACTGTTACATGAGATAGATCGAGGAGTAACAGTTTGGCAAGCCGAGGGAGGCTATACAAGAAAAGATAAGAAAATGATTATGTCTGTAGTAAATCAGAATGAATTTAGTCGGACAACACAAATTATTAAACAAATTGATCCAAACGCATTTATTATCGTTATGAATGCAAGTGAAGTTATCGGAGAGGGCTTTAGTAAAAACTAGGCTCTCTTTTTTTACACAATTTTTGTAGTCGTGCTAAATTAATAGAATGGAAGATGATGAGAGACTTTGTTATAATTTATTTTTTGTTGTCAATTTTACATGAATAATCAGATAACAAGGTGATTTAACCTAGGTATTTTATCACTAATAGATTAGTTCAAACCACCTAGCAAAAGTCAATATTACATTTTTTTGCAGGTTTTGAAATCAAATTGTAATAAAAAAAGACCAAAAAAAGTCGTTTTTGATGTTATAATGTAGTAGATTGAGAGTAAGCAATCATATTATGATATTTTATCCACAATTTTGATAAAAAAGGTGAGTATATACATGATACAAATGCAAGATGTAAAGAAAACTTATCCCAATGGTGTCGTCGCACTAAAAGGTATTAATGTTGATATTAAACCCGGCGAATTTGTCTATCTAGTTGGACAAAGTGGCGCAGGAAAGTCAACTTTTATAAAGTTAATTTTCCGCGAAGAAATAGCTTCAAGTGGTACGATTAAAGTAAATAATAAAGACTTAGTCGATATGAAGTGGAAAGATGTTCCTATGTTGCGTCGCGATATTGGAGTTGTCTTTCAAGACTTTAAGTTACTTCCTAAACTAACTGTTTACGAGAATGTTGCATTTGCATTAGAAGTAGTTGAACAATCGCCACGACAAATTCGTAAACGTGTGATGGAAGTCTTAGATCAAGTTGGACTGAAAAATAAAGCCCGTTTTATTCCTGATGAACTATCAGGTGGTGAGCAACAACGTGTTGCGATTGCACGAGCAATTGCTAATTATCCAAAATTGTTGATTGCAGATGAGCCTACTGGAAACCTTGATCCCGATACATCTTGGGAGATCATGAAAATCCTTGAAGAAATAAATGCATCAGGTACAACCATAATCATGGCTACCCATAGTAAAGAAATTGTTAATACAATTAAACGCCGTGTTATTGCAATGGAAGATGGTTTGATTGTACGCGATCAATATAGAGGTGATTATGGTTATGAGAATTAGAACATTGAAACGACACGTATTAGAAGGTTTAAAAAGTAGTTGGAGAAACAGCTGGATGACATTGGCATCAGTCGGAGCTGTTACGACAACCTTATTATTAGTTTCAGTATTTTTAGCCTTAATGATGAACTTAAATCACGTAGCAGCAAATATTGAAGAAGACGTCCAAATTAAAGTTTTAATTGATGTAACTGCAACAGATGAAGAAATTAGTGAATTAGGTCAATCGATCGAATCCCTAAATCGAGTAGCATCAGTTGAGTTTTCATCCCGTGATCAAGAGCTTGAAGATTTAATTTCAAGTATGGGAGATGAGGGGGATGCATTTTCATTACTAGATGAAGATGAAAACCCACTTAATGATGCTTATATCGTTAAAGCATTTGAACCACAAGACACAATCGAGCTTGCAGAAGAAATTGAGACAATGAATCGAGTTGAAAAGATTAATTACGGACAAGGTGTCGTTGAGAACATTTTCAAATTTAACAATTACGCAAGAAATATTGGCTTAATTTTAATCGTAGCTTTACTATTTACAGCGATATTTTTAATCTCTAATACAGTTAAAATTACGATTATTGCTAGACGTAGAGAGATTGAGATTATGAAACTAGTCGGTGCTACGAATTGGTTTATTCGCTGGCCATTCTTTATTGAAGGATTATTACTAGGTGTCTTAGGAAGTATTATTCCGATTACATTACTCTTTACTGGTTATTACTTCTTAGATAAAAATGCTGACGTTGTGAATCAATTTGAATTTATTACGATACTNCCATTTAACCCGTTTGTCTGGCAACTATCAGGAATTGTGCTCTTAATTGGTGCAGTCATCGGTGTTTGGGGTAGTGTCATGAGTGTTCGTAAGTTTCTTAAAGTATAAGTNTATAAGTCTCTTAGTTTAAGAGACTTATCTTGAATACATAAGNAAGAACTAAAAAAATCTAAGCTGAAAAGGAGAAATCTATAGATGAAACGTATAATAACCTACATACTAATAGTCATCTTGGCAATTGGTATCGTTAGTCCTGGAATGAGTCCTGTTTCAGCAAAGAGTATTGCTGAGTTAGAGAAAGAATTGCAGGAGNTGAGAGAAGAACGATCTACAATCAGCTCTGAAGAAAAAGATGCAGAAGAAAAAATTAAACAAAATGAACAACTACAAGCTCAAGTTAAAGCAAAAATTAGTGAAATAGACGGTGAGCTAGAAGTAACTCAAGCAAATATTAACGCAAAACAACAAGAAATTGATACAACCAATCAAGAAATCGCAAATCTAGAAGCATCAATCTCTGAAACTGAAACAAAAATTACAGAGACTGAGGCAGAATTAGAAGAATTAGAAATACAAATTACCGATCTAATTGAACGAATTGAAGAGCGAGATACTTTAATCAAAAATCGACTCCGTTCAATGCAGCATAACGGTGGAAATATTAACTATTTACAAGTTTTATTTGGCGCTCAAAGCTTTACAGATTTTATTAACCGTGCGACTGCAGTTTCTAAAATACTAGATTCAGATAAAACGATCATGGCTGCTCAAGAACGCGATAAAGCTGATCTTGAAGAAATGCATGAAACTGTTGAAGCAAAAAAAGAACAATTAGTTGCTGATAAGGCCAAACTTGATGAAGAAAAGGCTGAAGTAGA
>JGI24707J26582_10001446_pt1 | contig 18664 bp, 20 predicted proteins | sample BioPla1DNA1_FD_26582 | JGI IMG/M metagenome (IMG submission 26582)
TTTTTTTTTGCGTTCGTTAGTGCACAGCTATACCCCAAAATATTAATGGAGTGAACTATAGTTAAAATGCAACTAAGTAGCATTTCAAAACGCATAAAGGCTTTACAGAAAACCTTTAAAATTGTAATATTATAGATGGAGGTGCTAAATTTTGTTTTGCATGATTGTATTAGGTGCATTTATCTTTACGGAGGAAGATTCTCATGTTCAAACTGATTCTTGTTGACGATGAAGAGGAAGTTCGCAAAGGTATTATTCGGAAAATTGACTGGGAAAGCTTTGGTTTCGATGTTCCCGAGGAAGCGGAAAATGGCAGGGATGCTCTGGATTTGATTGAAGAGAACGTACCTGATGCCGTAATCACCGATATTACCATGCCCATTATGGATGGTTTAGAGCTTTCAGCTGTTATAAATGAATGCTACCCTACCGTTAAAACTGTCGTCCTCACAGGTTTTGATGATTTTAAGTTTGCTCAGCAGGCCATCAAATATGGGGTTGTAGATTATATTTTGAAACCCGCCCTCCCCCAAGACTTCTACGTTTTGCTGAATAAATTGAAAAAAACAATTGAGGAAGAGGTTTCTAATAAGGAAGATATCAACAGGTTACGAAGTCATTATGTCAAAAGCCTTCCCGTCATACGAGAAAAGTTCTTAATACAGCTTGTTACTGGTAATCTCAGCAAATCGGAAATCGATAGGCGAAGTCACATGTTTAGCATTTGCCTAAAGGGAAATACCTTCGTAGTCGCTACAGCCAGTATAAATGCTGACAGCATGCAACAAAGCGGCTATGAAGAAGATGATAGTGAATTGTGCAAATTTGCTGTCTTAAACATTTCAAAGGAAATCATTGAAAAATACCCTCACGGGGAAGCTTTTTTCCATGATGATAATCTTGTTTTTATTATATCTTCCAATGAAAAAGATAAAAACACCTTNTTAACAAAAACTATATCCATATTGGAGGAAATACATTTTAGTGTTTTAAAGTATTTAAAGATAAAGCTATCCATCGGGGTGGGNAGTATTTCTGCTTCAGTGGACAAGCTAAAGGAATCCTATAAAAATGCATTGTCGGCTCTCGAATATAAAAGGCTGATAGGAATTGACAAGGTTATATATATTGAGGATCTGGAGCCTCAAATAACTGACGATATTGTGTTTGACGAAGAAAAGGAAGCCCGACTAATTTCAAGTATAAAGTTTGGTTCCAAAAACGATGTTCTTATTGCAGTACAAGAAATCTTCGATGATATAGTAAACCCAACCATGTCCCTTAAGGATTATCAGCTTTACTTTTTAGAAATCGTGGTTTCAATATCAAAATTAAGCAGAAAATCTCAGCTGGATATTGGTCAATTGTTTGGTACCTCAAACCTAAATGCTGAAATTTCTAAATATACCACCATCGATGAATTTAAAGAATGGATTGAAGGTGCCTGTGTTAATTTAAGAAATTCTATTTCTAATAAAATGCGAACCAAAACCCAGCTACTACTAGAGAAAGCAAAGGATTACATACGATTAAATTACTCCGACGATACTCTCAGTCTTCAGAAGCTGGCAGACCACCTTTATATCAGTGTTTGTTATTTGAGCTTGATTTTCAAAAAGGAAGCCGACGAAACGTTTTTAAAATATCTTATCAGAGTACGTCTTGATGCTGCAAAGGATCTGCTGACCAGTTCAGATTTACAGATAGCCGAAATAGGCGAAAAAGTCGGATACCCTGACATTAATTATTTTAGCTTTTTCTTCAAGAAAAACGTTGGTATGTCTCCCAGGGAGTACAGAAACAGCTTTAAATTACCAAAGGAGTAATGAAATTGTCTGGAAAGGTTATGGGGTTATTAAAAAGAATACACACTCGCTTGAGGCTAAACAGTATCCAAAATGTTATTACTTTATCCTTTACATCAGTAATGCTACTTGCAATGCTTATTGTATCTATTTCCCTATATCACCTTTTTTCTGACAGTGCTGAAAGAAATGCCGTTACAAGTACCCAACAGATTATTGACCAAGTTAGCTTAAATCTCAATTCCTATGTTGCAGAAATGATGGAGCTCTCCGATATTATCCGAAGTAGTCTGACAAGCGACAACTTTGATAAGGATGAGCTTTCCGACATATTAAATGTAACTGCAAAAATAAGAAAAGATATTGTAACGATGGTTGTTTACTCACAAAAAGGAGATGTTATTATAAGCAATCCAATAGGTGTTTACAATAAGAACTTTGAGGTTACAACACAAGATTGGTTTATTGAATTGCTGAATAATCCCGCTAATTACATTTTTTTATCTCCTCATGTACAGAGGTTTTTTGAAAATTCCCACCCTTGGGTGGTTTCCCTGTGTCGTGGTGTAACTTACTACGAGAACGAGGAACCTATTGTATTGGTGACAATGGTTGATATGAATTTTAGCACCATAGAACAAATGTGTAATAATGTGAGTCTTGGGAAAAGAGGATACATCTATATTATAGATGAATACGGCAATATGGTTTACCATCCACAACAGCAAATGATTTATGCAGGCTTGAAAACCGAAAATGCTATTGATGCCTTAACAAGGGAGCCTGGATCTTACTTTGATGATCATACCGGTGAGAAAAGAATTATGACTGTTAAAGATGTTGGTCATTCAGGGTGGAAGATCGTGGGGATCAGTTATGTTGATGAATTAGTAGCTAATAGAAAATATTTTAATGGCTTTATTTTGTTAATAACCCTATTTGCCATAGCATTTGAAATACTGGCGTCCTTTTTTATATCAGCTAAAATATCCCGACCAATAAAACTGCTGGAAACACAGATGAAGAGATTGGAAACCGGTGATTTTGACATTAGTGTAGAGGTGAAGGGCGAGGGCGAGGTTAAACAATTATCCAAAGCTTTTAATATTATGGTTGCCAGAATCAAAATGCTGATGGAACAGATTATTACCGAACAGGAGGAAAAAAGAAAAAGCGAGCTTAAAGCACTTCAAGCACAGATAAATCCACATTTTTTATACAATACATTGGATTCAATTATTTGGATGAATGAGAATGAAAACTATGAGGGTGTTTCTGTAATGGTTGCAGCTCTTGCAAGGCTATTTCGGATAAGCTTAAGCCGTGGAAATGAAATAATTAGCATAGGTGATGAATTGGAGCATGTCAAAAGTTATCTTACCATTCAAAAGGTTCGGTATGGGGATAAATTTGATTATAGTATTGATGTAGACTCAACGCTACTGTCAAGAAAAACATTAAAACTTATTCTTCAGCCTATTATAGAAAATGCTATTCATCATGGGGTTAGTCCCTTAAATGAAAAGGGTATTATTAAAATATCGGTAAGCTCAGAGAGTGACAAAATACTTTTTCAAGTTTCAGACAATGGATATGGTATAACGCCCGAGATACTAAGTGAATTGTTAGTTCAAGAATCCACAAGCTATCATGGAAGTGGCAGCAGTGGCGTAGGACTGAAAAATGTTAACGAGCGAATAAAGCTTTGCTATGGAGAAGAATATGGTCTTGAAATTTTAAGTGAAGTAGATGTTGGCACGACAGTTAATATTCGTATACCCTATAATGGCCTTTAAAAAGGAGGCAGACATGAGATTAATCAAAAATATTTCATGCATCACAGCACTATTAATACTAATTACCTTTATTTCAGGTTGTTTAGGTAACAGTATAATGAAAAGTGAAGACCAAATACATATTGAAGTAATAGTAAAAAATCGAATCGCCCCATTCTGGACGGTGGTTGAAATGGGTGCTATTGCTGCTGGAAGGGAATTTGGAGTAAATATTCATTTCGATGGTCCCACAGACGAAAAGGATATTGAGGAACAAATTAATATGGTTCAAAGGGCTATTGACTTAAAAGCAGATGCTATTGTTTTGGCAGCATGCGACTCTGAGGAATTGGTGGATATTGCCCATGAAGCATTATCGAAAAAGATACCCGTAATAACCATCGACTCAGGCATTAACTCCCAAAAGGTAAAAAGCTTCATCGGTACTGACAATGTAGGCGCTGGGGAAAAGCTTGGTCAAGCACTGGTGAACAAGGTTGGAGATAGCTGCAAAATAGTTGTGATGAGCTTTGTAAAGGGAGCAGCCTCCTGCGATCAACGCGAGGAGGGTTTATTTAAGACGCTTGATATGTATGAAGATATTCAAATAGTGGATATAATCTACTGCAATTCAGACGTAGATACCGCTGAAAATTTAACGGTAGAAATAATAGAAAAATATTCTGACATTGATGCAATTGTTGGCCTTAACGCATATGGGACCACTGGGGCTGCAAAGGCAATTATAGAGCAAAATAAAGTAGGCACTATTAAAATAATCGGTTTTGACAGTACCCCGGAGGAGGTTAGATATCTGGAAAGAGATATCATACAATCACTGGTGGTGCAAAATCCTTTCAGTATGGGTTACCTCGGCGTTAAATATGCTTTCGAAGCAATAAAAAATGAAAAGATTCCAAATATTGTTGATACGGGCTCAACCGTTATCGACAAAGACAGTATGTTTTATATTGAAAATCAAAAGCTTGTTTTCCCATTCACAGACGGTCTTAGCGATCCCACCGTAATACCCTGATAATTAAATATATAAATAGCCCACCCACTTCTATATGCGCTGTCTAATACTTTTGTTTCTATATGCCTAATCTCCCCAGCTAGTGGGCTAAACGCAGCGGCATAGCTGTGCCACTTAAAACAGCATTCTGGTGGATATTATATTTTAAATCTCAGCACTAAATCCTCAAGATTATTTGTTAAAGTCTGAAGTTGTTCCATTCTGCTTGCTACCTCCTCAAGATTAGCTGTTTCCTCTTGAACAATTGCTGATATATCCTGTGACGCCATTGTGTTATCATTTGTAGCCTTTTCAATTTCCTCCATACTGTTAACAATATCTGTTACACCCGTAAAAAGCTCTACAATCATTTTCTTTATATCTGAAACCATTGCACATTCAACTTCGTTGGCTTCCTTTATATCGCGGAAGCTACCCATTGTTACCTGTGCCATATCATTACTCTTTTCTAATTCATCAAGACTATTTTCCAGTTTCCTCGTCATATCATTCATTGATAGCTGCAATGTGTCTACTATTGTGGCAATTTGCTCAACTAGGTTTTCTGAACTCTCTGATAATTTACGAATTTCGACAGCCACTACTGCAAATCCTCTTCCAGCACTGCCTGCACGAGCCGCTTCAATTGAAGCATTAAGTGAGAGCATATTAGTTTGATTTGAAATGCCCCTGATTAAGTCCAGAATACTATTCATTTCACGGATCTGTTTAACAAATACACCTGAAGCTTTAACCACTTCTTCCATGATTGCATTAACATCCCTCATTTGAACCATATAATCAGAAAGCTTAACATTTCCTATTTCGGCCTTATCCAAGGCATTTGCTGCACTTTCAGATATATCAGATACTTTTTCATTGACCTGTTGAGAGATATCTTGTATTTCCTTCATTAAAACAATTGTATTATCGGTCTCAGTTTGCTGATTATCCATGCTTTTCACCATGTTTTCAAGTGAATAGGCAATGCTTTCGCTTCCCTTTTCATTTTCAATGGTGCTTTTTGTAACAACCTCCGTTGCATCCTTTATTTCAATGGTGGCTTCCCTAACATTTGCAATAACTTTTTTTAGATTATCACTCATAATATTGAAAATACCTGCCAACTCTTCAACTTCATCATTTGAGCTGATTTTTACTTTCTCACGTGATAGATCACCATCAGATATATGCAACAGTTCGGTTTTTAGTTGCATTATAGAGGTAGTTATACGCTTTATTGTAATAATAAATAGAAGTAAGCTGACAATAACGGCAAATGCGAATATTATAATGCATATTATAATTAATGTATTGAAGCTTTTTTCAACCTGCTGCTGTATGTCTGCACTTCTTGCCAATTCCAATGTAAGAAGACTTGAAAGGCTATCTGATATNCTCCCCCCTTCAACACCCATATCTCTAATTATTTTTTGAATATCGGCATTAGCGGCGGGATATTTACCATCGTTACTCATGTCATATATTTGCTGTATATAATCAACGTATTTATTCGACGGATTCATTACAGCATTTATAGCCCCCACATTTCCAAAATACTTGTTATCGGTCTCCAGCTCCAGCTTCAATTTGTCTAAGAAGGCGATCATTCCTTCTGCACTTTCCAAATGTGAATCCTTTGTGAGCTCATCCCCCACCAAGCAGGAATTCATGATTTTATTTGGTTGAGAAATAACGTTGACTCTCATTTCATTTATTTGAAGGATATTATTTAGAAGGTTGTTATACTTATTATTAAACTGAATGGAGTTTAAAAGAATAAATACAATTAAAAAACCCATAATTAAAAAAGAAATAGAAAAAATGAGTGCTACCTTTTTTGCAATGCTATTCAAAAAAGACTTTCGCACCTTATGTATGCTTGTCACTTTATTTGAGCTAGGTTTTTTAGTCTCGCTTTTTTTATTGGTACCTATTCTTTTCTTTGTTACTTCTAAAATACTGCGTGTTTTTTTATTGCGTAGCATATACTATTCTCCCCCCATAAAAGGAAACATTTAATAAAGCTCTGAATTATAAAGAGCCGAAACAGATATTCTATTCCGGCTCTTTGGTAATTAATTAATTAGTCATAAAGGTTAGGAGCAATACTTGGATCTTCAATATTGTCTTTGTTATACCATGCGCCACCTGTATCGACGTCGGATATAGTTTCACCCTTAGCTGCTGCAATTAAAAGATCAATAGTAACTTCACCCATCTTCAAAGGAGACTGTGTAACAGCACCATACATGGTACCATCTTTAACAGCTGCTTTAATAATGGAGCCAGCATCAAAGCCAACAGCGATAACCTTATCATCGGTGCTTCCTAATACACCTAGGTTCTGGTTTGCAGTTAGAATACCCTCTGCAGAAACCTGATTAGAGCCGAATACACCGATTGTATCGGATTGATTCAAAATTGCGCTTGCTTCTGTTGCGCAAAGCTCTGTGGTTGTCTGGGAAGGAACGCGTACTTCGATAATAACATTAGCGGAAGCTTGATCACCTTTATCTTTGGCTTTTCCTACATAGTAATCATTTCCTATAACTGCTACGGATTTTCCAGCATCCTTGCATAGTGTAGTGATTTCATCTATAAAGCCAAGACCACGGCTTGAAATAGATTCAGAAGTAGCATCTTGGTTAACAACACCAATTCTTACAACACCACTTGCTCCCTTAACTCTACCCTCAAGAGCTGTCCAAATACCTTCTGCTGCTGTAACGCCTGCTTTATAGTTGTCTGTAGAAGCTGTAGCAAGTACAGATCCAGCAGGTGCATCAGGAATACCTGAGTCAAAGGCGACAACAGGAATACCTGCATCTTTAGCTGCCTGGAGTGAGTCAAGCATAGCAGAAGGATCACAAGCAGCAAGACCAATTCCATCAGGTTTGCTGTTTATAGCATCATTAAACATCTGAACCTGATCAGCAATATCAGACTCTGAGTTAGGACCATTAAATGTAGCGTTGACACCCTTTTTGTTCATTTGCTCTGTTGCTCCCTTAACAGCAGCAAGCCAGTAAGTTGACTGGTAGCTCTTCACAATGATTGCAAAGTTCAGATCATCTGAATCACCCGAAGAACCCGAGTCTGCCGGTGGTACAGGTCCTCCGCATCCTGTCAACAACAATGTAAGCATTACGATGCAAATAACCATTGATAACAATTTTTTACTCATGTTTCTCCTCCTTTAAAAATAATCTTTGATTATTATTTATAATTACTGCTTTTTTCGAGCAGTAGTTATCGATTTAGTGCCCTTGTTCTGTCTATTTAGGTCAACTATTACTGCTGTAATTAGTACAACACCTGTAATAATTTGTTGCCAGTTTGCCTGTAGACCGATGAAGGGAAGTCCCGTTTTTAATATGCAAATTATGAATACACCTAAAAGAGTACCTACTATACTGCCTGCGCCACCGGTCATGGAAACACCACCGATAATTGCGCCACCAATTCCCTCAAGTTCAAATCCTGCACCTGTTCCAGGATAAACACTTGCAAAGATTGCTGAGTATGCGATAGCAGCTAATCCTGCGAAAACGCCTGATATTACATAAGCAATAATAGTGTATAGTTTTACATTGACACCGGACAATCTGGTTGCTTCTTTATTTGAGCCAATTGCAAGAATATACCTTCCAACCTTTGTATGGTTTAAAATATATGACATTAAAATTACCAACAAAACAATCCATAAGAACCCTAATGGCAACCTCACATCTCCAATGTTTAATTTAAAGATGGTTCTAAACCACCCGCCTTCGCTGCCCACCATAGGCCAAGGTATTCCAAGACCCCTACTAAATATTGATCCCAGACCTCTCGTCATCATCATTGTGCATAATGTTGCCAGAAATGGCGTCAGATCCATTATTCCAATCAAAACACCGTTTAAAAGGCCTATTATTGCACCACATAACACACAAACTATCATTCCAAGCCATACTGGCCACCCCTGATATACAACCATATAGCCACCCACCAATGAATAGCAAATTAACCCTGTGCCTATTGATAAGTCAACCCCGCCGGTTATTAAAGGAAACGTAACGCCAATTCCTATCAATGTAATGTAATATGAATAATCTAAAATACTTAACAGTGTTGAATATCTTCTGAAATTGGGGCTAACAGCACTGAAAAAAGCAAACAGCCCAATAACAATTAATAACACCACTATATTTTGTCCACCAAGCCGTTGAGTAATGGATTTATTTAATGAGACTGGCGTTTCCATATTTCGTCTTGACATATCTCTATCCTCCTAATCATCAAGTGTTGCCAAATGCATAATTTTCTCCTGCGTTGCCTCTTCAATTCTGAGCTCTCCACTTTTACGTCCTTCGCACATAACAATAACCCGATCACTCATCCTTAGCACTTCAGGTAATTCTGATGAAATCATTATTATTGATTTTCCTTCTTTAACAAGCTCATTCATTAATTTATAAATATCGCTTTTGGCTCCAACATCAATTCCTCTAGTAGGCTCATCAAAAATCAGAATGTCACAATTTTTCACAAGCCATTTAGTTAGAACAACCTTTTGTTGGTTTCCACCAGAGAGGTCAACTACCAACTGATCAACACTAGGTGTTTTTATCGCAAGTGATTCAACATATTTTTCTGTTTCCGTGTTTTCTTTCTTTTTATCTATAAAAATACCCTTCATGAAGTTTTCAAGATTTGCCATGGTGGAGTTTTCCGAGACGGTACGTCGTACAACTATACCAAAACGTTTTCTATCCTCTGATAGGTACCCAATACCATGCTTAACTGCATCCTCTGGATTGTTTATTTCAACCTTAGCACCATTGATATAAATATTTCCACTTTCTTTTGGATCAGCTCCAAAAATAGCTCTTGCAGTCTCTGTTCTTCCTGAACCCATAAGCCCCGAAAAACCAAGGATTTCCCCTTTATACAATTCGAAGTTAATGTCTTGCACAGATCTTCCTGCATTAAGATTTTCAACCTTTAACACTACAGGGGCATCCTTTGCAACCGTGCTTTTAGTTTTTGGTTCTTCATATATAATACGTCCAACCATCATACTAATAATGTCGTTTTTAGTTGAGTCCTCTGAAATTAAAGTTCCTACATATGCACCATCACGCATTACACTTACACGATCTGTAATGATTTTAATTTCATCCATTCTATGGGTAATGTAGATAATACCGATATCTTTTTCCTTTAAGTCTCTAATTATCCCAAATAGTTCGTCCACCTCGGACTCTGTTAAGGCTGCTGAAGGCTCATCAAATACTATAATCTTTGCTTCATGTGAGATTGCCTTAGCAATTTCACACATTTGCTGCTTACCGACAGTAAGATTACTCATTTTTTCGGTAGGATCAATATCGATATTTAAACGCTTAAAAAGCTTAGATGCTTCAACATTCATTCGGGCATCGTCAATCTTCACGCCTTTCATATACTCTCGCCCGATAAAAATATTCTGAGCCACCGTCAAATGACCCAGCATGTTCAATTCTTGATGAACAATTACTATACCTGCCTGTTGAGCTTCACGCGGATTTGTAAACTCAACTAACTTTCCTTCATAGGTAATAGTGCCTTTATCTTTTCTATATATCCCTGTCAACACCTTCATTAGTGTTGATTTGCCAGCGCCATTTTCCCCCATCAAAGCGTGAACTTCTCCTTTATATAATTCGAAGTCGACATTGTCGAGTGCATGCACACCAGGGAACGTCTTGTCTATGCCTTTCATTGTTAAAATAATTTCACCCATTTTTTATCAATTTCCCCTTTACTGCTCAATAGGGCATTTTGTGATGTTATATTTTAAAGGTTACATCGCAAAAGCCTTTAATAACGTAACGAAATATATTAACAAAACAGATAACTGTTAAACTCTCCTCTTTCTTGATAGCACGTCAAGATACACAGCTACGATTACTATGATGCCAGTAATGACAAGCTGATAGTTTTTATTAAGACCAATTGCAAGGATTCCTTCTTGTAAGATTGAAATAATCATTCCACCAATGAATGTTCCACCAATGGATGCAAGTCCCCCTGCCATAGAGGTCCCTCCCATAACACAGCCTGCAATGGCTTCGTTATTGTATTGGTCGCCGTAACCAGGCTGAACAGTCGTATATGCTGCTACGAAAAATATTGCTGCAACTCCTGCCAATAAACCGCAAATAGTGTATGCAAGCATCTGCCATTTCCTTACCCTAACTCCCGACAGCCTTAATGCTTCCTTATTGCTGCCCAAAGTGAGGAAATATCTTCCCATTTTTGTTTTGTTCAATACAATAGCGCAGATAATTGCAGTAATAAGTAAAATGACTAGCCCAACAGGGAAATACATGTTACCTACTCTTACTCTTATTAGGTTTCTGTACCAACCATTTTCATGTGCCAATTGAGGCCAGCTAACCGATTGAGCTTTTGTAAATACAGAAGCAACACCTTTACTAATTTGCATAATAGCCATTGAAGTAATAAAAGGAGGAACATTCTTATAAGCTACAAGATATCCATTAAATGTGCCAAACAGCGCTCCTATTGCTATACTTGCGATTAAGCATATCCAGAGCGGCCAGTTATAATGTGTTAAAAGGTAACCCGACATTATAGCCGCACAGAACATAACAGGTCCTATGGAAAAATCAATACCACCTGTGGCGATAACAAACGTAACTCCCAAGGCCAAAAAACCAAGAAAATACGCATAATTCAACGCACTTAATATCCTGTTATAGCTTACAAAATTTTTAGCGAATATAGCGAAAAAACAATACATGGCTATTAAGACCATGGATAGTACAATTCGATTAAAACCTAATTTCTTTACTACTGGGTTTTGTTTAATCTGATACACATTCTCCCTCCGTATCTCAATTTTGTAAATAATTCATCAAGTTTCACATATGACTAATGTATACATGTTTGAATTGCCTATTTCTATATTAAGGGATACGGATATTAAGTTAAATGTGAAATCTTATAAAGAACTATTGAAATCTTATAAAAATAATCATTTTTATAGATTCTGTAGCTTTAAAGGGCTTTGCTGCACAAACACCTATTAGGAAATTTTATGGTGTTACATCGCACATGCCTGATGATATATTTCAGTTATAATAAATGACTCATTATGAAAAATCCCACCCATTCACTTTTAAGAGAACGGTGGGATTTATTCACTGCATTGGCTTCGACATTCATTCGCAACCCATCTACTGGAAAGTGGCGTAGATATTCGATATATTCAGGAACTGCTTGGGCACGAAAGCACTAAAACCACAGAAATTTACACACATGTGAGCAATAAAGAGATTAGAAAAATAAAAAATCCGCTTGACGATATGGATGTATAGAAATATTATGTATATATGGAATCTGCGAACATATATTCACAGATCCACCCAAAATTGCAGTATTATATGAATGTATATTATTAAATGCTGTAGTTATATAACATGGGAGGCGAAGGCCGTCGCGTCCTGCGACGGAATCAAAAGCTTTTATATATTTTATTGGGGGAATTAATTATGGATATAGAGTTGCGGCAACTATCGGTTAACGATGACATTGATATATATAACATTCTGCAAGAAATTCCCAAGGATGAAAATGGATATGAGAAGTCAAGCTTTCGAAGATAAGATTCGTAATTGTTTGATATGACGAAGTACTTATTATTTATATTTTGTACGTATAACGTACACGAATGGAGGAATAAACTTGGTTGAACTATGGGATATATTAGATAAAAACGGTAATGTAACAGGACGTGTTCACGAGCGTGGGAAGCCCATGAATAAAGGTGAATTTCACCTTGAGGTTTATGTTTGGATTGAGAACGACAACGGTGAATACCTTATATCGCAAAGGTCGCTGAACAAGACGTTCCCAAATATGTGGGAATGTACGGGCGGAAATGCGGTTGTGGGCGATGATAGCTTGACTACGGCATTGAAAGAAGCAAAAGAAGAATTAGGTATTATTCTTGAGCCGCAGAACGGACGAATGATTAAACATCACTTACCGTGTAGCGACGTTGAATGTCGCGGTTTGGCTGATGTTTGGTTATTTCGGCAAAATGTAGACATATCAACCATAATTCTTGCTCCTGATGAAACCTGCAATGCAATGTGGGCAAGCCGTGATGAAATTAACCGTATGATTGACGAGGGAACATTCACAACATGGGAACAATATACATACATTGACGAATTGTTTGAGGAAATTAAAATGGATTGATAGATTGCACACAGTATAAGCATTTTTAGTACCAAACTACTACAAAACATTTATATATTGCGGAACTTGATAATGGGATTTGAGGGTGCGACATCCTGTCGCACTCTGAATTACGGGGCTTTCGACGGCGCCTAACAACGCATACCCGCAAGGGTGCGGCGGGAAAGGCTCTGGAGTATGCGCACCACACCATCTCACCGGGCGGCAAGCGCCGCTAAAGGGAAGGACTCCGGTGGTCCGGTTCGATTGGCGTCGCAAATGCCAGACGTTAGATGAAAGATTGGACCCTGACTAAGCCGTTCGCCATCCGTGGCTCACTAAGAAAGTCTTTGAAGAATTCATTTTTATTATCTTGTTGACACGTACTAAATATACGTGTTAAAATTATATGTGGAGGTAATCTATGAATATTTATTCTTCACGGGAAATACTACGGATTTTACATATGGATGGATGGGTTATTAAAAACCAAAGAGGATCTCATATACAGTTAGTTCATCCTTGTAAAGGTGGTAAGGTAACGGTTCCTCATCCAAGAAAGGAACTAGATCCAAAAACCGTTAAGAGTATATGTAATCAAGCAAATATAGAACTATAGGAGGTAGCGTTATGGATAGATATATTTTTCCAGCAGTATTTGAGCCAGGTGAACAAAAAGGTTATACAGTTTCATTTCCGGATTTACCCGGTTGCATTACAGAAGGTGATAATATAGAAGAAGCACTTCACATGGCAAAAGAGGTGCTAGAATTATTTATATATAGTATGGAAGAGGATGGAGAGTCTATACCAAGCCCGTCTTCACCTGACAATATTATGGTACCACCAAAGTCTTTTGTTAGTATTGTTGAGGTGTGGATGCCAGTAGTTAGAGATGAAATGGAAAATAAGGCAATAAAAAAGACATTGACGATACCAAAGTGGTTAAATGACATTGCAGAAAAAAATAAAGTAAATTTTTCACAAGTTCTACAGAGTGCATTAAAGGACTATCTAGGGTTAGCTCGAAATAAATAATTTAAGTAGGGCTCAAAAAAACGCCCGAGCCGGACGCTTTTTCTTACACAAAAATAACTGTATGCATTTGTATTTCATTTATTGTATTCTACTCACCACATTCATCATGATGCTGGTGTTCATGGCAAACAGAACCCGTAGATTCTAAAGACCCATTTAGGTAAGCTTCTACTGCTGCTTTAGCATCGCCGCTTGCGCCAACAATAACTTCAATATTCTTTTCATTGAAGATATCAATAGCTCCGCCACCCATACCACCAGAAATAATTACATTTACACCCATGTCATTTAAAAAGTTAGGTAAAAATCCAGGTCTATGTCCAGGGTTAGCGATGGTTTCACTGTTGATGATTTCATTCTTTTCGGTATCAAAAATCATAAATTCTTCACAATGTCCAAAGTGCTCTGTCACCTTGTTATTATCGGTTGCTACTGCAATTTTCATCATTTATTTTTCCTCCATTTTCTCTAATGTTTTTGCAACTGGTTCAAGCCAATCGCCCTCGAAAAGCTCAATCATACCCTTGTCACAAGCAGCTGAAATTTTCGGGTTAATAGGTAGTTTCGCAAGAACCTTCAAATCATGTTTATCAGCAATTTCATCAATATGGCTTTCACCAAATATCTGATAATCCTTGTTGTTATCAGGACATTTAAAATATGACATATTCTCCACCAAACCAATGATGGGTATCTTCATCATCTCTGCCATTTTGACTGCTTTTGAGACAATCATAGATACTAGTTCCTGTGGTGATGTTACAACTATAATCCCATCAACAGCAATAGATTGAAATACCGTAAGTGGAACATCGCCAGTGCCCGGAGGCATATCGATGAACATAAAATCCACATCACTCCAGATTACATCAGTCCAAAACTGTTTAACTGTACCAGCTATAATAGGTCCTCTCCAAACAACTGGATCTGTATCATTTTCTAAAAGTAGATTGATTGACATAATGTCAATTCCTGTTTTGGTCTTCACAGGAAAGATCCCAAATTCATTACCTGTGGCTTTTTGCCTAATACCAAATGTCTTAGGGATAGAAGGCCCTGTTATATCTGCATCAAGTATGGCAGTATGATAACCCATTCTATTCATGGTAACGGCAAGCATTGAAGTAACAAGTGACTTTCCAACCCCTCCCTTACCACTAACAACACCAATGACCTTTTTCACACTACTCATATCATGCAGTTTTGCAGAGAAATCAGTTTTTTGTTCTTTTCTTTCTGCACAGTCCTCCGAACAACTGCTGCAGCTTTGATTGCAATTTTCGCTCATAAAATATTAGCTCCTTCGTTTTTTATATTTCTATTTTACTACCTGTTGATAAATAATCAATGTTATCAACCATATTAGCTTTTAATCTCTTATATGGTTCTAAACCAGTGCAATGACAGGTATAGCACATTGCCTTTGTATTTTCCACTACGGCTTTAATAATCATTACTTAGCTGACCCTCCTGTAACATACTCCCACCGTCTAAAAGGTGGAAGATTTCTTGCAACGATATGTTAAAAAATAGTTCTCTTGCTATGGCATGTCAAAAAGTAGTTCTCATGCTACGGCGTGTTAAAAAGTAGTTCCATTGCTCTTTCATATATAGTTTTAACTGCTGTTCCTGATGCGCATTTTATATCCACAATAGTTTGACCATTGTTAATAGCTTCCACCGCTTTAATGTCAAATGGTATCTTGCCAATGAAGGTCAAGTCATGTTTTTCACAAAACTCCTTTATTTTCTCGGTGTTTTCAATGTTTGTGTCAAATTTGTTTATGCATACGACTGTCTTGGTTCCGAATTTTGCTGCTGTACTTACAATTCGCTCCATATCGGATATGCCTGATATGGAAGGCTCTGCGACAATCAAAACCATATCTACACCGCTAAGAGAGGCTATGACAGGACAGCCTATACCAGGAGAGCCATCAATAATGGCAAATTCAGTATCAACTGCTGACTCCTTCATCTGTTTTTTCACCTCGGTAACAAGCAATCCAGATGTACCACTTCCCATCTTAAGCTGCGCTGTTGAAAACACTTTATTCTCATGAGAATAAAGCATCAATTCTCCAGCTGCAGCCGGCTTTAGCTGTATGGCATCCACAGGACAAACATATTCACAAACACCACAGCCTTCACAAGTAAAGGGATTCACATTATAACCTTCTATATTTGTGATTGCGTCAAATCGACAGTTTTCTCTGCATCTATCGCATTCAATACACAGCTGTTGATTTATCTGCGCTATTGGTAATCCGAAATAATCTGTTCTTTCCGGTTCGAAATCCCATCCAGCTACTAGGTGCAAATTAGGTGCATCCACATCACAATCGGCATAAGCCTTAGCATTAGCAAGCTTAATAAATGCACTGGCTATTGTTGTTTTCCCAGTACCACCCTTCCCACTAAGGATTAGTAATTGTTTCATGCTGCACCTCCCTTTTCACTGTATCTAATAGTTCTAAGAATAATTCCTTATATTTATTACTTTTCCTGGTTACAATTTCTGCATTTGAATTCAATAAACCAAGCTCATTGTCAAAGGGAATCTTGCCAATAATCTTCATATTTCTTTCCATACAAAAGAGCTCTGCTGGATTTTCACCTTCAAGACATTTATTTAAAACTACACCAAATGGCTTATTAAACAGCTTTACCAGTTCAAAAACCATATTAAGATTGTGAACACCAAACACTGTCGGTTCAGCTACCAATATGCAATAATCCGCATCCTTAATGCTATCCATTACAATACAAGCACTGCCTGGCGGACAATCAATGATAATCATATCATCGCAAACATCCTTGTTTTCACTCAATAGACTATTTATGATGGGGATGCCCATGGCCTCACCTGTGTTTAATATACCACTTTTAACATATACTTCATTAGAATGTCCTTTTTGCACTATGCCGATAGTCCTATCTTTCTCAGTTAGCGCATTTTGAGGGCAAACTATAACACAACCACCACATGAGTGGCAAACATCCTCAAATATAATTAATTTTTCTTGTATATAAGCAAGGGCGTTGAAATTACAAAATTCAACACACCTTCGGCATCCATCGCAAAGCTCATTATTGACCTGTGGAATCTTTACTGATATTTCCTCATCTGAGACATTTTCAGGTTTAAAAAATAGATGTCCATTTGGTTCTTCAACATCACAATCTATATATGTTGACTTTTTAGCTACCGCAGCTAAATTTACCGATACAAGCGTTTTCCCTGTACCACCTTTTCCACTTAGTACTGCTATTGTCATATTACCTGCCTCCGTGCCCGTGAAAGCCGGCATGGATATCATCTAGTACAGATAGTTTCTTATCCATAAAGGCATCTATGTTCTCCTTTACAGAGTCAGATATGGTTTTATATAGTTTGATATTTCCTGCATCTAGTACATCAGCGGCATTTTTCCCACATCTTGGTGTCAATAACGCTTTTGCTTCATTATCTACTATTATTTGTGCAGCCTTAATCCCTGCGCCACCAGTGCTTGTAGCTGCACTATTATCAACGAATATACTTTCCTTAGTTTCTGTATCATAAAAAAGGAAAAAAGGTGCACGACCAAAGGACGCACATACGCTTGTGTCTAAGGTTTTTTCTTCAACCGGAATTGCTATTTTCATAAGAATCCTCCATTCTTCTTAACATTTGATTATTTGATTACATTGCTTTAAAATACTATATCAACCTGTTATTTCAATATAAATCAGTTATTTCAATCTTCACAGTAGTAGTTTTTTCCTGTCTACTTGCTTCAAACATTGTATAAATCAGTTACCTCAATCCCCGAGCACCATTACCTGAAGAACTCCGACCTCGCCCATGCCTATGACAGCCACGACCGCAACCATTCCCTAGTCCTTCACAAAGCCGATATTCCCCACCTTCAATCAACAACACTTTTCCATTCACTAATGATTCAGCAAGCTTTTTTCTTGCCTCGACATATATTCCTTGAACTGTGGTACGAGCTACATTCATCTGTTTGGCACACTCTTCTTGTGTGAACCCCTCCAAATCAATAAGCCTTATGGCTTCATACTCATCAACCGTCATGGTTAGATAACTATTTCTATTTTCAGGCGAATCAAGAGGTCCAAACCTATTGCGTTCAGGTAAGCTACAAACTTTTCTCAGCTTCATCGGTCTTGCCATTTTACCCACCTCAATTTCTTGAAATTAATAAAACAAAAGGATTTATTAAAGTCAGAAACAACTAAAGCGTCCTCCAGTTATCTCTGATCGCCGTTGATAAACTCCCACCACCTAAGAGTCGGGAGAATTCCTGCTATGGCTTGTTAAATATCCTCTAATTGTTTATCTATAACTTCGATTCGTTCTTGCAACATAGTTTTTTGCTCGTTAAGTAGTTCCTTTTTTGACTTTGAGTAGGTCTGGTTAACAGCGAACCCTCTACCAAAGCCACGACCAAAACCACGCCGACAAGCAAGCCCCAATCCCATTCTTTGACCTATTCCATACTTTACTGCATTAGCATCTGTACAATTTCCTAAACTTCTTCCAGTCATTGCTCCAACACCAGTTGGACCTGTTCCATCTCTTCTTGGCATGCTTTACACCTCCTTATAATTATCGACATATGTCATCTATATTAATTATACCCTGTTTGAGACATATGTCGATAACTATTTTTCTTTTGACAAAAAAAATTTCAGAGTACGTTTTATACCAATGGAAGAGGTTGACATATCAAACGATGAGGTTTTGTTTCTTAATGAGGATATAATGGTAACCCGATGGGATCCAATTC
>JGI24707J26582_10001447_pt1 | contig 18662 bp, 19 predicted proteins | sample BioPla1DNA1_FD_26582 | JGI IMG/M metagenome (IMG submission 26582)
CTCGGCAACTTCCCGCAAGCGTACACCCACATCGGTCTCATCAACAGTGCGCTTTACCTCGCGTATGCGGAAGGACGATGGATCCCTGAGCATGCACCAACAGGCATCTCCCTGCTACGATAGTACAGTCACGGGGATGGAGCTCACCCGGGCACCGCTGCAAAGGCCAGGGCGATGTAGGCGCCGTAGCCAATGAGCAGGATGACGGACCAGCCCCGAACAAGCGCCGGGCGCGCAAAGAGCAGGGGAAGGATCGCGACCGTGAAGAAGACAACCGCGATGATGTCGACCCACGACCCGATGGCGACCGGGGCGAGGAGGAGGCTTACTCCGAGGACCAGGAGGAGATTGAAGATGTTGCTCCCGAGGATGTTGCCGACCGATATGGCNCCCTCACCATGCAGGGCTGCCACAAGCGAGGTCGCGAGCTCCGGGAGCGATGTTCCAACNGCGACGATCGAGACGCCGATTACGAAGGCGGGGACTCCGAACCCCTCAGCGATCACAATGGCGCTCTCGACGACCAGGCGAGCTCCGATAACGACGGCGATGAGCCCGGAGTATGATGTAGAGGGCATCGGTCCNNCCGCGGGATCTGATATCGGCACCTGCCTCTTCNCGTCCTGTCCGCACAAAAATGATGAGGATACCGGCAAAGAGGATGAGGAAGACCACTCCGGCAANGGTGCCGAGTGTACCCCTCGAGGCGAACAGGGCAAACATTGCTGTCGCACCGAACATCAACATGGTGTTCTGGATGAGCGCGGGGCGCGACGTCCCTGACGCGGCAACCATATCGGGGCGGATGAGGGTGCAGAGTGCCAGGATGAGGGCGATGTTTGCTATGTTGCTTCCGAGGACGTTCCCAAGTGCAATGGCTGTATTCCCCGTGGCCGCGGCATCCGTGCTGACGACGAGCTCGGGGAGCGATGTGCCAAACGCTATGATCGTCGATCCGATCAGGGCCGGGGAGATGCTGTATCGCAGGGCAAGGCCACTCCCTCCGTCGACAAAGAGGCCGGCCCCCTTGATGAGGAGCGCTATACCGATGATGAATGTAATGGCGGTCAGTATCATAGAGACATCCGGAGCGTGCTGATACCGGTTTGACGGGAATCTCATAATACGTTTCCGGGAGCGGTAGGCGCAATACCTGCGACCTGGCGGCTGAGAGCTGCCCGCCGGGTAAACCTTTATGCCGCTCCATGATGATCTGAGCCGCACCATGGAGCNCGAATACGATGTCATTGTTATCGGGACCGGTGTCGCCGGTTCCGACGTTGCCCTGCACTGCAGAGAGGCAGGGCTGCAGGTAGCGATCACCGATCACCGGCCCTACGGGGGGACGTGCGCCCTCCGGGGCTGTGTCCCGAAGTGGGTGCTCGCTGGCGCTGCGGAGGCAGTGTCACGTATCCATAACCAGCAGGGGGCGGGCATACGGGGGACCGTATCGATCGACTGGCCGGAGTTGATCGCCTTTGAGCGTTCATTCACCGATCCTGTTTCGCAGTGGAAAGAGGAGAGCTTCCGGGAAGCGGGCATCCACACCTACCAGGGGTTCGCCCGGTTTGCAGGTCCGAACCAGGTCTTGATCGGTGACGACCTCGTTGCTGCCCGGCATATCGTGATCGCCACGGGCGCCGTCCCGCGGCCGCTCGGCGTTCCGGGCGCGGACCTCGTGACTTCAAGCGGCGACTTCTTCTACCTCGAGACGCTTCCGGAGCGGATCGTCTTTATCGGCGGAGGTTACATCTCATTTGAGTTCGCCCATGTGGCCGCCAGGGCCGGGGCGAAGGCGGTCATCCTCCAGCGGAGCGGGCAGGTGTTGAAGGGATTCGACCATGATATCGTTGCCCGCCTGGTGCAGGCGTCACAGGATATCGGGATCGACATCCAGGTGAATATGCCCCTTGTATCGGTCGAGAAGGTTGATAGCGAGCTTCGAATTCATGCCGGGAAGAAAGGGGACGAGACGGTCTTTGAGGCTGACATGGCCATCCACGGTGCCGGGAGGGTCCCTGCGATTGAAGGGCTCGGTCTCGAGGCCGGGAAGGTCGAGACCGATCGCAGAGGGATCCGGGTCAACGAGCATCTCCAGAGCATCTCAAATCCGGCTGTCTACGTTGCCGGCGATGCAAACCCACGGGGTGTGCCACTGACGCCGGTAGCCGTTATGGATGCCCATATCGTCACCGATAACATCCTACGCGGCAATACGCGGATCGCAGACTACTCGGTCGTCCCGAGTGCTGTCTTCACAACCCCGCCCCTCGCGGCGGTCGGGCTCACAGAGGAAGCGGCGAAGAAGAAGGGGGTGTCCTACATGATCCACAGCGGCGATCTCTCAGAGCGTTTCACGAACCGGGCCACCAATCTGAGGCCTGTCGCCTACAAGATCCTGATAGACAGTGATTCCCGCAAGATCCTCGGGGCACACCTCATCGGGCGCCATGTCGAGGAGGTGATCAACATCTTTGCTCTTGCAATCAAGCATGGGTTGGCGGTGGATGACCTCACGCTGGACGCGGTCCCCTGGGCCTACCCAAGCAACGTCTATGACATCATCTATATGGGTCTGCCTGATGGCGAGGATGTAGAACCAGCATAGGGCCAACCCTACCCGGGGAATACCCACGACGAGGGGGGAGCAATCACAAAAGTATCCAGGTGAGAAGGGGATCGAGAGCGACTGGGATCCTGGCNCCCCCGCCTCCACCTCCCCGTCCCCTCACGCGTCGGCACTCTCTTCCTTTGTCTTTGGTTTCCTCTCGGGCTTCACGTAGGTGATAGTGTAGCGATCCACGACGTGCTCCGCCGTCGGCGGGAGATACTCTTGCTCCATCGTGAGGCTCCCGAAGGGGCAACTCTCAACGCAGTCACCGCAAGCGATGCAGCGCATGCGGTCGATCTCCCAGACCTTCGCCTCCTTATCGAGGCGGATCGCCACACACGGGCATCGTTTTGAACAGATCCCGCAGGAACGGCATGTGGCGGGGTCGATGGCGACGTGTCCCCGGGTTCCAGGAGTCACCCGTGCCGGGACCTCCGGATACCGCCGGGTGGCCGGCCCTCTCACGAGGTTTCGGAGAACTGTCCTTGTCATCTTAAAGGGTCCCATGGCTCCATCACCTCTCCGTGCAGCTGATGCAGGGGTCGATCGAGAGGACCACGACCGGGACATCCGCAAGCTGGGCGCCCGGGAGCATCTTCACGAGCGCAGGGACGTTTGCAAGCGTCGGTGTCCTGATACGGGCGCGGACCAGATGTTTGGTGCCGTCGCCCAGCAGGTAGTGGACGACCTCTCCCCGNGGTTGTTCCACGCGGGAGAAGTACTCGCCATTCGGCGCTCCCTTCACCTTCACATCGATCCCGCCCTCGGGCATCTCCTCGATCGCCCTCCGGATCAGGTCGATGGAGGAGTAGAGTTCGCGGACACGGACGGCACACCGGGCGTAACAGTCTCCTGCGGTCTCCACGACGGGCTTGAATCCCAGATCCCCATAGGCCGCGTATCCGGTCTCCCGATGATCGATCGCAACACCGCTCCCCCGGAGGGTCGGTCCNGCTGATCCGAGGGTATAGGCCTCGTCTTTCGATATGACTCCGAGCCCCTGGAGCCGATACTTCACCGTCTCATCGTTTAAGAAGACGTTCCCGAGGCCACGGCACTTCTCCTCGAAGGTATCCATGACCCGGTGTATCTCCTCGAGNTTCCCCTGCTCGATGTCGCGCCGGACCCCGCCTACCTTGCAGGTGCTCTGGATGATCCGGCCGCCGGAGGTATCCTCAGAGATATCGAGCACACTCTCCCGCAGCTGCCAGGCCCGCATGAAGAGGTTCTCAAAGCCCATAGAGTCCGCAAACAGCCCGAGCCAGAGGAGGTGGGAGTGGAGGCGCGAGAGCTCCGACCAGATCGTCCGGAGGTATCGCGCGCGGTCGGGAACCTCGATCTCCATGATATGTTCGATGCCCTGGCAGTAGCAGAGCGCATGCATGAAACTGCAGATCCCGCATATCCGTTCAGCCACATAGACGTACTCAGGGTACTCACGTTTCTGCACGAGCTGCTCAAGCCCCCGGTGGATGTAGCCGATGGAAGGGATCACGTCCACCACCTTCTCATCCTCGAGGACGAGATCCAGGTGGATGGGTTCCGGCAGCACCGGGTGTTGCGGCCCAAACGGCACGACTATGCGTTTTGGCATCGGTCGCCTCCCTTCCTCGTGATGCTGAGCGGGAACTTCTCCGCTGTCTTGAAGAATGTTCCCTTAAAGTCGATGTTTATACCAGTGACCGGGATCCCGAAGAGGTCATGCAGTTCGTTTTCGTAGACGAACGCTCCCCAGTAAATACCGGTGATGCTCGGAACCTCTATCTCCGGCTCGACCGTCAGGCGGAGATTCCTGAACCGGTAGCCTTTGTCGAACGAGTAGTTGATCTCGTAGGCCTCACCGATATTCGTGCACCCGATCTGGACGAGACGGTAGCCATCGGCATGGATCCCTTCAACCTCTCGTATGAGGTCTCCCAGCGCGACGCTGGTCGTCGTCTGTTCTTCTTTGACTGTTGTCATCTGCTCTCACCTGCCTCTGCTGCATCATGTCGCGCTTCTTCTTGTACCTGTGCTTCCCCGGTCATTCTCTCCCGTNTCTCTTCAAGAATGGAGAGAGCCTTTACGACGCCATCGATGATCTGTTCCGGTCGGGCCGCGCATCCCGGGACATAGACATCAACCGGGATAACCTTATCGATGCCACCGACGATGTTGTAGCACTCCCGGAATATACCGCCGGTTGCAGCGCAGGCGCCGACTGCGATGACCACTTTTGGTTCTGGCATCTGTTCATAGAGGTTCTTGACCACCGGGCGGTTCTGTTCGTTGACCCCACCGGTGATCAGCAGGACATCTGCATGCTTTGGGTTTCCGGTGTTGATGATGCCAAACCGCTCCACATCGTAAAGGGGAGTGAGGCATGCAAGCACCTCGATATCGCACCCGTTGCAACTGGATGCATCGTAGTGAAGGATCCAGGGTGATCGCTTCAGGAATGCCATGGTACTTATGCACCTCCTATCATCATATAAGAGAGGATCAACAGGTTTGCGACAGCAAGCAATGCCGCGAGCCATCCGCTCTTCAGGGCTGCCTGCCAACGGACGCGTGCGGTGACGTTATCGATGAAGACCTCAGCCACATAGGTGACCACGACCGCGATGATCCCGATCACCGGGTTCCAGGCAAAGAAGAGGTAAACGAGTCCGAGGAGGAATACGTTCTCGTACCAGTGGGCTATCTCGATCTGGCCAAGGGTCGAGCCCGAGAACTCTGTTGTGACGCCTTTGACGATCTCCTGGTGCGCGTGGTGCGATGTCGATATATCGAATGGGGACTTCCTGAGCTTAATCGTCAGGATGGCGGCAAAGCCCAGGAAGACGCCGGGGAGATAGAGGATCGCCGGAACAGTCGTGGTGGCTATATCTGCAACATAGAAACTCCCGGTGACCATGTAGAACCCGACAACCGCAAGGATGACTATCGGTTCGTAGGTCATCACCTGGATCAGCTCACGTTCGGCCCCGATGTGACTGTACGGTGAATGGGCCGCGTAGGCTCCGAGCACCAGGAAGACATGGGCGAGCGTGAAAGCAAAGACGGTTAAGAGCAGGTCTCCTCCCGCGAAGAAGAGGGCGCCGGAGAGGACGATGAAGGCTAAGTAAGCAAGAATATAGAAGTTCTGCGCCGTAGCAACGACAACCCTCTCCTTCTCGAAGAGCTTGCCGACGTCGTAGAAGGGCTGCAGGAGCGGCGGCCCGACTCTCCCCTGCATCCGTGCAGTGAGTTTTCTATCGAGCCCGGCTATGAGGCCGCCGGCTACGGGTGCAAGGATGAGGAAGAGAACCACTCCGATGAAGCTGTTCATAAGGCCACCCCCGCAAGGACCCATGACGCAAGGATCAGGATTATGCAGACCACCGCCCCTGGTCGGAAGAGTCGCGCCTCACCGAAGTAGTCGATGAGGTAGTAGTTCCGTGTCTGGGCCTCCCGGGTCATGCCGAGGGAACCTGCGAAGTGCAGNTCGGGCGTCGCGGTCCTTCCGCTCATATAGGCGGGGAGGCGTTTTGCACTCTTCCGGAAGAGGAGGAACGATATGGGCAGAAGCAGGAGCAAGGTCATCATCAGGAGCATGATGGCGATATTTGCCTGCGCAAGGCCTGCTGTAACCCCGTAGATGACGAGGACATAGGGCTCGATCAACACCGAGGATATGACCGGGAAGAGGAATACGGCCGCTATGACAAGTCCGGTGATGATGTAGAGGGGAGCCCAGGGNTCCTCCAGGAATCCCTTCTCGATCCGCTCCACCCCCCGGATGACGGTCACGAGNTTGCCCATCCACTTCGCCCAGAAAAAGACCGTCACGGCACTTCCGTAGGCGAGGATGGCGACGAAGATCAGGCCGAAGGGGACCTGGACGAATGCTTCAATCGCCGCCCATTTCGAGACCAGCATACCAAACGGTGCAAGGAACATGCCGGCGATCCCGATGAACATCATAACCGCCATCTTCGGCATCCGGACGATGAGTCCCTCCATATCTTCGATATCCCTGCTCTCGATCCGGTTCTCGATCGCCCCGGTCCCGAGGAAAAGGAGAGATTTCGCGACAGCGTGGAAGATGATCAGGAGGATGGCTGCCCAGACGAGCATATGGGACCCGACGCCAGCACAGGCGGCTATCAGCCCAAGGTTTGCTATCGTCGAGTAGGCGAGGACTAACTTTGCGTTGTTCTGAGATATTGCTATCGCGGATGCGATGACGAATGTCACTCCACCGACGAGGCCGACTGCGAACCCGGCGAATGTCCCGGCAAAGACCGGTGCGAACCTGACCAGGATGTAGACGCCGGCTTTGACCATGGTGCTCGAGTGGAGCAGGGCCGAGACCGGGGTCGGTGCCACCATCGCCCCGAGGAGCCAGGAGGAGAAGGGCATCAGGGCCGCCTTCGTGATGCCGGCAAACCCGATCAGGACAGCTGGTATCAGGATGAGGGCAACATCACCCGAAGCGAGTACCTGGGCGAGATCAACGCCGCCGCCTGCTGGATCGACCATGACGAGGTAGATGATCGCCGCAATGAACGCAACCCCCCCGAGGAGGTTCATCACCAGGGCAAGGAAGGCATTCTTTGTCGACTCTTCNGTCTCTGCGTAGCCGATCAACAGGAAGGAGGCGATGGTCGTGACTTCCCAGAAGAAGAATATCCACAGGAGGTTGTTTGAGAAGACGAGACCAAACATCGCAGCGATGAAGGCAAAGGTGACGAAGAAGAACATCCCCTGCCGGTCACGCACCTCCGGGTGGTGACGATGATAGGTCTCCATGTACCTGACCGCGTATACGGCTATCAGACTCCCGATGATCCCGATGATCAGGGCCATGATGATCGAGAACTGATCGATGAAGAGGTTGCTAGCCGCGTGGAGATTCTCCGGGAACATCACCTCAAGATACACGATCAGTGCTGCCTGAACAGCNGCAAGCGCGATCGCCAGATAGTTCCTGAACTTTGCGCCCATGTAGATGATGAAGAGCGCAAGCAGCATCTCGATGACAACCATGGCCATACTGGCCGCCTCCGAGGGCGCGGCGAAGTAGACCGCGCCCGCGAACGCATACCGCACAAGCAGGTATATCGATGCCCCACCGATAGCGAGAGCGGAGAGGACGACCATCGCATACCGCAATGTCGTTCGTTTCACGAACAATAAAAGACATGCGATGAGGATGGGAAATAGTATAAGGAAGAGCAGCGTCTGCACTAAAGTCCCTCGTAGGGTAACTATGCTTCACTTACGTAATTAATCATTCCAAATGGGCACCGGAAGGAGCGGCACGCTGGCACCTGATGCTAGCTCCGCGCGGGACGCCGGGGTGAACCGGGTGATTGGATGTCTCGCTGGGAAGCGAGGTCTTTATCGATATCTATCCGGGGTTTGATGGCGCACCATCGCGCTTCCTGGCGTTTGAGCCGTATGCAGGGGACCTCGAAGGAAGGCAGCGGGAAAGCAGGAGATCGAGCTCGACTCTTTGCCTGACTGCTGCTTCACGCAGGGAGGACTACCTCCCTGCGTATTCATTCAGATTTTGCCGGGCACTGAACGCCGCACGCCTCCTTCGCCTTCTCCGGCGGCGTCACCCCTGTAGCGGGGTATGAAGTGGATGTGGACATGCATCACGGCCTGTCCTGCCACCTCCCCGACGTTGATGCCGATGTTGTAGCCGTCGGGATGGTGCTCGCGCTCGCTGATCACCCTGCAGTCATCGATGAGGTGAGCAAGCGCCATCCGCTCTTCATACGTCGTCTCAAAGTAGTCCGCCACATGCCGGAACGGAATGATGAGCAGGTGGCCTGGACTGACCGGGTGGATGTCGTAGCGGGCGTAAGCGAGATCGTTTTTTGCGACGATATCCTCCGGAGCCGGGTTACAGAATGGACATGGCATGGTCACCCGCACCTTGCCGGGATTGCCTATGAGTCTTTCGGGCCGGCCGCTTCACCCGAGCAGGCGGGCAAGGAGTCTTCCAGAGATGCCTCGGGAGAGGGCTATGGCGTGTTCGGTGCACATCTCGTGGCAGCAGTAGCACCTGATGCAGCGCGAGAGATCGATCGTTGCCCTGCCCGCAACGATGGTGACCGCGCGCATAGGGCAGATCCGCTCGCACTTCCCGCACCCGATGCACGCCTCCTCGATCACATCAGGCCGGAGAGCATAGATGCTCCCGAACCGCTGCGCAACGCTGAGGACCATCCGCCGCCGGATACCAATCCTGCCTCCGGCATAGGTGGAGGGCTTCTGGAAGTCCGGGACCATGAAATCCGCCGGGTCATCGCCGACCGTCCGGACAGTTACCGGATCGATGAGACCGCGCTCGGCCGCGCTCCTGATGCACCCGATCTCGAGCGGATCCATGCCGATGAGTCGGGCGAGGACGCTATCCACCGCTGCAGGGTTGCTCCCGGCGAGGATCACCCCGATCTTTCGCGGGCTCCCTGCCTGGGGACCATCGCCTTCCATCGCCATGACGACATCAACGATCTGGAGACGAGGCCTCATGCACTCGTTGAGGTCGACGAGCATCTTTCCAAAGGCGTACTCGTCCTGGAACCGGAAGTGGAAGGTCGGTTTCTCAAGCCCCGGGATGAGCCCGAAGAGGTTCTTTGTGGCGCCCGTCATCCGGGTCCACATATGGGTCTTAGCCTTGGAGACGACCACGATCGCGTCGGCCTCTATCGCCGGGTTGATGATGGAGAACTGTTTCATCACCTCCCCCTCAGGATACGAGACGGTTCTGTACCCGGTATCGTAGTTCAGGGTGGCCCCGGTCTCCTCAGCCACCACGGCATACCCGGCCCGCGCGTAGGCCCGACGCAGACTCCCCTCACTGTAGATGATCCCGGCCCCCGGGCTGTCGCCGATGACGACCCGGCACCCCTGCGCCGCGATGAGCCGGGCGACGGCGGCAACGACCGCCGGGTGGGTTGTGACGCACCGTTCCGGATCCTGACCCTGTAGGAGGTTTGGTTTGAGGAGGACCGTCTCTCCTGGCGCGATAAATCGTCCCATGCCGCCGAGGATGTCGACCGCACGGTCGACGGCCGCATCGACTTCATCCTGATCGTAGCCCCCACACCCGACGACGGCGACGGTCGCATCGTGCTCGCCTGTCTGCACCTCACTCCTCCCCGAAACGGATGAGCGCCTCTTTTGCCGCGAGCATCGCCGCTCCCTGCTTGGTCCGGGCCTCCCCCCTCCCGAGGGAAACCCCACCGATCATCACCCGAGCGGCCCAGACCGGGCAGTTGCCGGGACCGGTCCGGTGGTAATCATACGCAAGGTGGCCGAGATCGTTCTGGGCGACGTACTCCTGGAGTCTCCCCCGGTAATTCCTGCCGGTATCGCATTCCGCGATCTCATCTTCGAAGATCGTAAGCACCACCTCCCGCGCCACATCAAGGCCGCGGTCGAGGAAGATGGCACCTATCAGCGCCTCGAACGCATCGGCAATGATCGAGGCGGTCAACGCCTGCCCCNTNCTCCTGATGACGCCATCGATGCCGAGCCCTTGTTCAAGTGCAATATCAGCAAGTTTCGTGTTCCGGGTCACCTGGAGCCTCCGGTTCATCTCGCCGGGTGAGAGATCGTAGGCATCGTAGAGGTGATCGGCGATGATGAAGTCGAGGACGTAGTTACCCAGGAATTCAAGCCTCTCGTTATCCTCTATCGGGGTCCCTGGGTACTCCCCGTCGTTTGCGTATGACCTGTGGGTCAGCGCCTGATCGTAGAGGCGGAGGGCTGCATCGGTGATGCCGATGACCGCGAACGGGGGGGCGGCGAGGAGCGCGCGCAGTTCCGCCGCCCGGTTGTGGTCGGCAGACTCCAGGGTTCTTCGCCTAAAGAGGCTGCCGATACTGNATCTTTCCCTGATGGTGGAGAGTCTCATGGTCACCCTGCCCTTTTCCCCATAGAATGGCCTCCATCCACCGGGATAAACCTTTGCCGGGGCCGCCCCTCCATGGGGCAACCTTTTCCATCACGTGCACGAGATCTCTTCTCTGTGTTTCTGCCCGCGAAGGATCAGCACGACGAGAGCGCCTACCTCGATATGGAGTTCGGTTACGTCTACGGCACCTCCCGGGCGGTGATGATGCCGATCGAGATAGGCGCTGTCATCCACCGGCCCGGAGATGACAGCGTCCGGTATCTCTGGGAGCAGTTCCGGTACGGTATCGACGTTGAGATCTGGAAGAAGGTGACCGACTCTTGCGGCAGGACCATCGGTGTCACGACGACCGTGGCGAATATGGGCAACGACGAGTACGGGATGCCCTACGATCACTCGTTCCGGATCCCCGCCGGTGAGGTCCGGGCAGCCAGAGAGACCGCGCGGAACGCGTTTGGGGATCTCCGGATCTTCATGGAATCGCTCCTCCTGGCGGGGAGCGTCAAGACGATAGTCGTCTTTGCGGCACATATGGAACGAAAAGCCTTCCGCACCGCAGAGGTCTCGCTTGACGGGTGCGGTCTCGTCGACCTCCAGCGGGAGATCCGGCGGCACGTCGGGATGAAACAGGTCCTCTCCCTCGACCGCCTGGCTCGGTTGATCGACTTCTCCGCCAACGGCTTCACCATCTCGTCGAGGAACTTTCGGTACCCCATCCCTCCAGGATGCTGCCACCTCCTGGACGTCCACCGGGGGATGGGCGATGCTGTCCGGACGTTCCTGCTTGCGCGGGAGTACCAAGAGATGCTCCCCGACCTCGAGAGCCGCATACGGGCGCTTATGGAGACCTGCAAGGATGGGTGAGGGGCTGGAGGAGTTGCCCCGGCAGGACCCCGCCTGTCACGGGCTGTTCTTCAACGGGAGCATCGTCTCAACTCCCTGCACATGCCCCTCAGGTACAGGCCTGCTCCTCTCCAGAGACTCTCCGATCGATGCACGCGGCCCGGTCAACCGGACCTCAACCTCTGTGCCCTCGTGGATGCTCCCGATGCCCGGAGGGACGTGCAGGTAGGCGTTTGCCCGCACAACCATCATCTGGGTCCCGGCCCCCCGGGGCAGAGGTGTTGCGATATGGTGGTCGCCGGCACGGGATACCGTGAGCAAGATGTACTCATCAAAACCGGGATCGGCCAGGACGGCCCTTGTGAGCCGGGCACGGAGGTGCTCCCCGTACGGGGAGTAGAACCCCCACCCCTCAAGCAGGGGGAGGGCGAGCTCCCGCACGGCCGCCATAGCGGCGATTGGGTAGCCCGGTACCCCGATGACCGGTTTTCCATCGATCCGTCCGACGATCGCCGGTTTTCCAGGCTTCATGGCGATCCCATGGACCAGCACCTCGCCGAGTTCGGCGATGATGCCGGCGGTAAAGTCCCGGGTACCCGCCGATGAGCCGGCAGAGATAACGAGGAGATCGTTTTCCCTGACACCCCTTGCGATCGCCTGTCGAAGTAGTTCAGGGTCGTCGCGGACGATGGGGTAGCGGGTGCAGGTTGCGCCCGCCTCACCCAACCAGGCTGCTGCAGCGGCAGTGTTGCTCTCGATCATCTCTCCCGGACCCGGGCGTTCACCCGCCGGGACCAGCTCGCTCCCGGTCGGTATGAGCCCAACCTTTGCGGCCCGCAGATCGACCTCCGTGATCCCGTAGGTGAGGAGCGCCCCGATATCGCAGGGGTGGATCAGGTGCCCGGCCGGGAGGATCAGGTCGCCGGTTTCGATCTCCTCTCCCNCNGGATGGACATGCTCCCCGGGTGATACCGCCCTGCAGGTGCACCAGGCACCGTCCTCCCCGATGACNTCCTCTATCATGACGACTGCGTCACANCCCGGCGGTATCGCATTTCCCGTGTTCACCCGGAAGGGATCCCTGAGCAGAATGGGATTCTCATCGTCCGCGCCGGTGGTCTCGCTGCTCACAACGGCAAAGCCATCCCGTGCAGCGATATCGGTTGTCGGGACCGTTATCGGGGAATGGACGGGAGCTGCCGTCACCCGCCCGGCTGCTCCTGCTACCGGGGCCCGGATGGTCCGGTCAGGGTGTGGGAAGGCGGCTCGCATCATATCCCGGACCTCATCAAGCGGCCTNAACCGGAGTCGCTCCCTCACCATAGTGTTACGTCCACCTCACTCCCTGCTTCAAGCCCTTCGCACCCCTGGGGGATCCTGATGAACCCGTCGCTCTCCACCAGGGTGTTTAAGAGACCCGACTTCCCGAAGAGTGGCACCGCCTCATCTCCGTGGAGCCTGACCCTGACGTACTCCTCACGCCCCCGCTCTGCGGGGATGCTCTGGGTGAGGAACGCCTTCTGTTGCGCTTCCCGGTAGCTGGTGCAGCCTGAGAGTGACTGCATGAGGGGACCTGCAAGAACGGAGAGGACGACCCTCGTCGAGGCCGGGTGGCCGGGGATGCCGATGACAGGGGCATGCCTGATCTTTCCGACGATCGTCGGCTTTCCCGGGGCCAACGCCAGTCCGTGAGCAAACACCTCACCGAGCGATCCGATCACGCCGGCCGCGATATCCCGGTCGTCCTTGGAGCTTCCCCCGGTGATCAGGAACGCGTCGCACTCGTCGAGTGCTGATGAGAGGAGGTCTGCGAGATCTTCGGGGTTGTCCCTGACGATATCGTAGTACCGCGGGATGCCCCCTCGCCCTTCCACGAACGCCCCGCAGAGGTAGGAGTTGACGTCACGGACCTCACCGGTGGCNGGAACCTGGTCGGGNGGCACCAGTTCGATGCCTGTAGAAACGACCCCGATGACCGGCCGCCGCCTCACCACCACCCGGGGCATCCCGACGGCAGCAAGCACGCCGACGTCCTGGACATTCAGGAGTTTTCCGGCCGCAAGCACATTCTCGCCACGCGCATAGTCCTCATCGGCACGTATGATGTTCTCGCCCGGCGAGACCTGACGGCCCACGAGAACCGTCGCCCCGAGGTCTTGGCAGTATTCAAGCATCACGACGGCATCCGACCCTTCGGGAAGAGCGCCGCCGGTCGGGATGTAGGCGCACTCATCGGGCTTGATAGAGAGACCATTCTCTCCCCGGCCCATGGAAATCTCTCCTACCTTTGTGAGTGGGACCGGGACTGCCTCTGATGCTCGGACGGTGTCGGCTGCATTCACCGCAAAACCGTCCTTGACCGAACGGTCAAAACCCGGTATATCGGTATCGGTCTGAACGTCTTCGGCGAGGATGCGGCCGTATGCTGCAGTCAGCGGCACGGTCTCTGCATCGACGATCGGGGAGATCCGGTTGATGAGGTGGATGGCCTCGGCCACCGGGATGAGATGAAGAAACTCGGTCATCCTACCAGCCCCCGGATCTCTGCGGAGGGGTAACCCCGGGCATACAGAGGTATCAGGCGCGATAAAGCAGCCTCCTCTCGCGGATGTAAAAAAGGGTTAGATTCGGGTATAGAGGTTTGCATACACGGTCTTGCCTTTGGAGACCGGGTGGCGTTCACCGAGATCCCCGATATGGTGGGCAAAGCGAGCTGTCTCACCATCGACCTCTTGTTCGACCTCGCCAACCAGCTTGAACCCGGGAAGCGGATTTTCTATCGTGCCGTAGACGTAGATATTCCCTTTCACCATCTGCCCACCGACACGACCCTTGGCATCGCCCTTGACGATGACGGTCCCCCCCTCGCCGTGGGTGGAGATGTGGATGTCGGCATCGCCGCCGATGATGATCGTCCCGCCGTTGATGAACGTGGCCGTATCGTTACCGGCATTCCCGGCGACCCGGATCAATCCGCCCTGCATACCGCGCCACTCGCCGCGAGGCGATGANCCCAGGTGGTGCCCGGCNTCGCCGTCGATGATCAGCTCGCCGCCTTCCATCCCGATGCCGCAGAACGAGTCGACGTTCCCTTTCACGTGGATCTTTCCGCCTTTCATCCAGCCGCCGATGTACATATCGGCGTTGCCTTCGACGACGATCTCGCCTGCGGTCATCTGTTGGCCGATCCGTTTTACCCGGGTACAGTCCCCACGGAGGACGATCTTCGTCTCGCCTGCGGTCGCACCGCCGTCGCCCTCGACGGTGAAGTAGTTCCCGAGCGGGCCCTTCAGCTTGCCCTCCCAGACATCGAGACTTGCGATCTCGGCAGCCTTCTTTCCTGCAAACTGATCTGGAGTGATATTCTGCCCCTCGATGTAGAGTTCAGGGGATTTTGCCAGGGTGAGAGTTACTGTCTTCATGTTTCTAATCACCTTACTGGGTCGCATCGACCTCGATCGCACGCGGGTTATGGACGTGTTCATCGAAGAGCTTGTAGTTCTCGACTCCCACACTGTAGTGCCTGAGGAAGTGCTCGTAGATATCCCTCTGCACCTGCGCGTTATCTGGGACCTTCACGTCGACCCAGACCGTCCGCTTTGCTGGTTCTGCGACGACCTCACCGTTCTGGACAGCCACGACGCCGTCTTTTATCAGGTATGCGCACTGTGAGAAGGCCTTCTCGATCATCTCTGGATCGGAGGGCATATCCTCGGGGTTGAGGGCGTAGATGGCAACGTTGGCATCCATTCCCGGGACAAGCCCACCGTAGGTGTTGCTGATACCGAGCGCCTTTGCCGGACCTGCCCGGGTCATCTGCGCAATCTCGTAGAGAGTGAGTTCACGGTCGATACCGTCTATGGAGGTAGCATCGATCGTCCGCTCAAGCCACTTGAACGTCTTCATGGTCGTGTCACGCGCCTCGCGGCTCATCAGCCACTTTATGACACGTGGGTAGCGGAAGAACGGTCCGGCGTTCGGGTGATCGGTACTGATGAACGTCCGCATCGGGTCCTTGGCGAAGAGAGCAAGTTCGAGGCCAACAGCCCACTGGATGGTGCAGACCCTGATGTTTGGACTGTAGACGTAGGGCACGACGCCTGCAGCGGTCTCGAGCTCAACATCGGTGTTTGCCCACTTCAGGTTGTTGAGGCCCCGGAGGCTGTGCTCAAACGGTCCGTCCGCGGTCATGGTCGTGGTCTCATCCAGCGTCACCTGCCCTATATCGACGGTGATGTTGTCGTGAGCGTTCACGTAGTCCATGATCTCTTCGGCCTTAGACTCAAAGGTCCTCCAGGAGTCGCCGCCGTAGGAGTCGAACTGGATATGCGTGATATGGAGCACCTGCTCCCTGCCGAAGTTGTTCTTTGCGGTGTAGCCCTCGGCGAGCTTGAGCGAATCGAGCGTGTCGGTGTAGTTGCCCGGGTTCCCGAGGTTATTGCAGTGCAGGTGCACAGAGTGGGGGAGGCCCAGGTGTTCGTTCGTCTCGATGAGACCGGTCACGATCTTTGCCGGGGTGATATCGAAGTACGGGACCGGGTCATGGATACTCTCACAGTTCAGCCCCCATCCCCAGGCCTCGGTGCCGCCGGGGTTTACGACCTTGATGGCGAATCCCCGGGTGGCCCGCAGGAGCCAGGCGGTGTATGCGGCGTTGTTCTCGATCTCGTTGTTCTTGAGGTACTCGAGGGTGAACCAGTTGTTCCCGAAGACCGGCATCGCGGCGTTGTCGATGATCGGGGTGTCACGGATCTCCTCGTGGACGTGCGGGGAGTGGAGCGGGGGCATCGCCGCTTCGTTCACGAAGACGTAGCCCATCCGCGCATAGTCGTAGCCGGTCTTGAACGTGGAGGGGACCGAGAAACCCATCTCCATGCGGTTGCCCCGCTTGAGAGGGCTCTTGAAGAGCTTATCCTCCGGCCGGAAGAGGCGGCCGACGTTCACCTTTGGACCGACAACGTGGGAGTGGATGTCGACACCGCCTGCCATGACGGTTTTGCCGGCGGCATCGATGACCTTCGGGTTTCCAAGGGCGCTCGTCTCGACGAACTTGCCGTCCTTGATCCCGATATCCATCCGATCACCCTTGATTCCCTGCAGGGGGTCAAAGACGAACCCGTTCTTGACTATCAGTTCGTTCATGATCTACTCCCCCGCACGGATGCCCTCAGGCACGGCCTTTGCGGGTGCTTTCGCAGCATCCTCTGCCTCCAGTTCGCAGAGCCTCTCATAGATACGCTCGAAGAGCTCCTCGTCGCTCGGGACGCCTTCGGGCGGGTCGATGACGTTACGGTACTGGACCGGAACGTTGTCCATCCGATAGACGATCCCCGGAACCTCGACGCCGACGATTCCCACCGGGATATGGAGATCCGAGATCTCGGTCGCCATGTTGGGGTGAGGATCGACGGTGATCCATGGGTGCTTCCTGAGGCGTTTGACGGGCTCGATCGGGAAGTGGGCAGCGGCATCTGTTCCCACGTTGAAGAAGGCATCCACTTCCTCTCGCATGGCGAGGTCGACAGAGCTCGTCTCGCCCGGATTCATGTGGGCGATATCACGTTTGGTCAGGTCCAGGCAGTATGGGAACCCGTATTGCCATGACCAGACCACGCCCGGCCCGGTGATGTTGTAGTGGCCCCGCATCGCCATGATCGTCCATTTGGTGAAGTCGTTTAAGTCGCGGGTCAGGCTGATGGCAATGTCCACATTGTGGTTTCGGCCGTCAGAGTGACAGAGACCCATGCCGTAGAAGATGGTGCCAAACCGCGCCTTCTTCATGATATCAACAACTTCGATGATGTCCTCTCGCTTGACCCCGGCGACCTCAGCAGGGATGTCGTGACCTCGGGCGACCGTGCGGAAGGCGTTGAAGAGGTCGTAGTCGTGCCCCTGCTTCACCTGAAGGTGGATATCGGCCATCTGGGCGGTGTCGGTGTGCCGTGGGTCGATGACGACGATCTTTCTGCCCGTGTGGCCCTTGCCAGTGAAGAAGCCGCGGGGGAAGATCGAGTAGCGGGACATGTGCCTTGGATGGGCGTGGGCTGGATTTGCGCCCCAGTAGACGATGACGTCAGCCCGGTTCTTCACCTCGCCGAGGGTGCAGCTCGGATAGCCATTGTCGAATATGGCGAGGAACGAGCTCCCATGGCAGATGGATGCACAGTTATCGATGACGGCACCAGCCTTCTCAGCGACCTTGGCAGCNGCAGCCATNCCCTCACAGTTGGTCGAGCCGAATCCGTAGATCAGGGGTTTCTTCGCATTGTGGAGTACCCTTGCTGCATAGTCAATCGCCTCGTCNTAGGAGATCTCTTTGTAGGTGCCATCCGGCTGGCGGAGGCGGGGTAGCGTGTGCCGCTCAGACATGGCACGGTGGAAGACCGTGCTACCGATGACACAGGCGTTTTCAACCTCTAAGATCTTCTTTCCGTCATCAGAGACGGTGACGACAAGGTCGTCACAGCAGACGCCGCAGAACGGGCATCCAACATTCTCAATCTTTTTTACCATTCCTCAATCACCTCTCCACAGTCCCACAGCACCCTGAACGAGTTCAAGCGTGCTCTTGCGCTTCTCGCCCAGAGGTGCGGGTTCGACCGTCACAGGAAAACCGCTGTATTGGGGCTCCCCGGTTGCCTGAGTCCGTGGCGGGACTATCTGATTTGCATAGACTCCCTGTGGGATGAACGCAAGGCCCGGGTAGAGCGTCTGGCGCCCTTTGACGGCCTTGACGATCACACTTCCACATTCACTTGTCACTTTGACGAGCTGGTTCGGGAACAGACCGAGTGCTTGGACGTCATCGTCGTGCATCTCAATGATAGAGCAGGCCTCGAAATACTCTGGGGACATCTTGCCCGATACTATCCCAACGCCCTCTTCTACAGAACGTTGGGTGATCATGTTCAACGTAATCTTCTTCGCCATGGTTTTTGCCTCAATGTTATGGACGGGGCCGATTCTCCTAACCTCCAGGAAGATCGGCCCGATGGGTGGTGCCCTGAAGAGACCTCCGTTCAGGTCCTTTGTGTTGCGAGAGTTATCCACCAGATCCAGATCCGCTGTTCGGACTGAGTCACGGGATGCGCGAGAGAAGTTGTCAACCCGGGGTGGACTGAAGCTCTCCTGGCGGAGCACCGGATAGATTGTTTTATCATAAACTTGTAATGATTTCTATTTAACCATTCCGTATTTGTAAGGACGGTTCGGTGACTAAATTTAGTCCGAATGGTTAATTCAGTAAGCTTTACTCTTTTCGATAATAAATCGAGCTGTATTGCATAAATGTCACAAGATTGAGCGTATTCCCGC
>JGI24707J26582_10001455_pt1 | contig 18602 bp, 16 predicted proteins | sample BioPla1DNA1_FD_26582 | JGI IMG/M metagenome (IMG submission 26582)
TCAATTCCCCCAGGGGCTAGCCTTAGGTCTTCGCCCAAACCTAAAACTTCCAGCTCGTCTTTGAATTCCTCAGCCAATCGCAGGATTGCCTGGAGAGCACCTTTTGAATATCCCCGAGCCTGGGCCACCAACTCCCCGGAGAGTTCAACCGCCCCGGCACTGGAGCTTCCTTCCACGATCTTCAGTACTAGCAGATCAGTCGATAGCAAGAGAGTATCTGAGGCTGCATTATAGCCAGTCTGCTCCAGCATGTCTCCAACCAACATGGCCACTTCATACCTAGTTAAAGGAAAAGTGGCTATGAGCCCTTCGGCGCTGGAGTACCTATCTATGAGGGAAGCTTCCGCTAAGAGAACTAGATCGTCATATACCCAATCGCCTTGCAGAAGCAAATCAAAGGAACCTGCTGCCACAGGCAGCGAAATGCCTACTATGAATATAATACATAATCGCAGGATGCTACCGATACTGCCACGGAGTCTCATTTGACCATCGACCCTCCCAAGCATTCGCCTTCTTCTTTCCTTCGGCACAAAAGAAATGAAACCTATGGCCGTTGGTCTGCAACTTGCGGCAATCTAGGAAGCTCCTCCCTACCACGCTAGACAAAAGGCCCCCGGATTAACCGGGGGCTATACCTTTACTCCGTTGGCGCTGGCTCCACTGTTAGCCGCACTTTGAGCGGCCCGATAGCGGTCCAGATGTTGGTGTCAGCCACAGCACTTACCAGCGCGGGTCCCCTCATCTGCCGCACCGCTGCCATGGCATTTAAGAATTCATCTACACTCACATCTCCTACTGAGCCGTCAGGTTTGGTGACCATACCCTTTTCCAGACCGGTGATGCTGAGGTTCTGGAGAAGCTCCAGCAAGGCCATTTCGATCTCAGAAGGATTCTTGGTTGCAACGATGATAGAGCTCACTACTTCATCCTTGGCATAAATGAGTTGGTTGGGGTAAGGTATAAGCCTCACCACTACCGGATCACCCACCAGCGCGTTGCTGATTGACACCGCCCTGACAACAAACTTTTCCTTCTGATTTGCCAAGATATCTATCACCTGGTTGAAATGCTCTTCTGATTGTACCTTGACGGCACTGGATTTCCCGTCACTGCTGGCGCCTCGACCTATAGCTAATCGATCAACTTGCCGCAGGAAAGCCAAAAGCTCGGCCCGGGCTTCGTCCCAGGACATGCCTCCATCGATTATGGTAGATAATAGAATCTCTCCGCTTTGGAAAGTGAAGTCTCCTTGTTGAATCTCTTGCAGCCTCCGGGTGGCCTCTGCGATGACGTCCTTCTGACGCTGAATGTATGTCTCATATTCCTCCGATAAGACCGCCATTTGCTCCCGCATCTGATCTTCCGTTGCTTGCAGTTCTTTGATGCGGGCATCTAGCCGCTCGTTGATCTGCCTCATATTATCATAGCGCTTCTCTTCCCTAGCTAGCTGAGCAACGGCTTCACTAAGCTGGGTCCTCGTGGCGTTCAGATCTGACTTGGCCTTATCCAGATCCTTGGTAGCCTCTTCATACTGCTTGCGTGCAGCTTCATACCGCTCGGTAATTCCTTCTAGAGCAGCTTTAGCATCACTCAGTTCTTGTTCTGCCTCATCCCGCTGAACCACAACCAATTGGAGCTTCTCATCGAGGTCCTCATATTGCTTAGCCTTTTCTTCAATCTGAAAGTTTAGCTCTGCCGCTTGCTTTTCCTGGGTCATGAGTTCAACCTCTACCGCGCTAAGCTGTTCTTTGGTAGACCTATAGAGCGCTTCGCTGGTAGTCAAGGCTTCCTTGATCTCTTTCATGTGAAATAAGGCAGTGCGTACATCTTGAGAGGCCATGGTTAAGATGGCGATGGAAGCCCCTGCAATCACAATCCCTGTGCAAACGGTGATGATAATGGATGTATGCTTGGGGCGGAGCCCAAAGAGACTCAGACGTCTGCGGCCAACCCGCATACCGATTTTGTCGCCGAAGTAGGCAATAATGCCGCCTACCAAGGCCAAGACAACTATCAGCGTCAGCCCGTACATCCTATCACCACCCTTTTTCATAGTACCAAATTACATGCATAGCTTGCTATATATGGCAAATATCTGAAAATCTATCGCCGAGTAGTCCTATACATCAAGAGTATACCAACAACAGCCATTATGATGTTTTGCAGCCAAGCACCTAAGGCGGGATGCAAGTACCCACCTTGGGCTATGGCAGACCCTGCTGTCATGATGAGATAGTATATGAAAATGACGATAATACTCAGACCGAACCCAACGGAAGATGCAGAGCGATGGGATTGTAGCCCCAACGGCGCACCGACCAAGGCAAAAACCGTACTCGCCACAGGGATCGCCCACTTGAGATGCCATTCTACCTCTAGCTTAGTTGTATCTTTGCCTTGAGATCTTAGGATCTCCATATGGCGGGAAAGCTCTTTGATGTTCATCTCATCGGGAGCTTTCTGAGAGGCAATGATATCCCGAGGCTTCTGCCCGATATCCACTGGCTGCCTACCGCCTGCGAAGCGCATGGTGACGGTCTCACCAGCTTCGTCATAAAAATGTGTAACCCCGTTCTCCATAAACCAGCCAGAGTCATCCCATACAATCTTTGGTGCATAGGTGGTCTCCTGGGGACGGCTCTTATCTAGAGTTACCATAGTAACATCTTCCATAGTCTGCAGCTGACTATCAAACCGAGCAGCATATAAGAACCATTCCAGAAGATTACCCTTGTACCTTTTAAGGATAACATTCCTTGTAATGCGGGGCAAGGTCTGCCCCCGCATCTCTGCCATGGTGACCTTGTAGGCGAGATTGGCTTTCGGCACCACACTTTCGTTTATAAAGAGAGTAAGNCCTGTCATGACAATACCAACGATGAGAACCGGAGCTACTATTCTATAGAAACTCAAGCCCCCTGTGCGCATGGCCACGATTTCGCTGGTAGATGAGAGTCTGCTCAAAGCTAAGAGGACGGAAAGCAAGACTGCCATGGGAAATGTCCAGACAATAACCTGGGGCATCTGAAGCAAAACCAGCTTGCCAACCTTGCTCAAAGGTGCACCCACATCCATGGCGATGGTCACCACCCGCAAAAGATCAGTACCGATAAAAAGGCTGGTAAAAGCGCAAATGCCAAACAACATGGGCATGACCATCTCTTTTAATACATAACGGTCCAAAATTCTCATAGGCTAAATCGCTCTCCCAGGTAGAACTTGCGAGCGATCTCATCATTGGCAATATCCAAAGAGGAGCCAGCCACCAAAATCCTACCTTCATGCATGATATAGGCTCGATCAGTAATGGTTAGGGTTTCCCTGACATTATGATCGGTGATCAGTATTCCTAGATTCTGGTTCCGCAGATGAGCGATAATTGCCTGCAAATCAGCAACGGCAATAGGATCAACACCGGCAAAGGGCTCATCTAGAAGCAGCACCATGGGATTGGTAGCTAGCGCCCTGGCGATCTCTGTCCGTCGCCGTTCACCGCCGGACAACATATAGGCTTTGCTATGCCGTACTCTGCCGAGCTCAAACTCTTCTATGAGCTCTTCTACTCGTTCCTCCTGCTCTTTCTTAGAAAGATCCATCAGCTGTAAGATAGCCCTGATATTATCTTCAACGGTTAGTTTTCGGAAAACCGATGCTTCTTGGGGCAGATACCCAATTCCAAGCTGAGCTCGGTAATGCATAGGTTTGGTGGTAATATCATTGCCGTCAAGATAGATCTGCCCGCCGTCAGGGCGCTCTAGCCCTACGATCATATAAAAAGTAGTGGTCTTGCCTGCTCCATTTGGCCCCAAGAGTCCCACTACCTCTCCTTGTTTAACCTCTATGCTGACATCATCCACCACTTTGCGACCATGGTACGCTTTCGCTAAACCCACTGCTTCTATAGCCATGTGCTCACCTTCTTTACCGAACCAGACAGGGCGAACTTAAGCCGAGACCACCTCCTATTCTATTTCGCCAACTCCCGCGCAACTCCCTCTGATTGTTTATCCACTGATTTAGCAGCTTCTTCCACCGTGGCCCTAATCATGCCTAGGCAGGACTCTAGAGTCAATCCTTGGCGCGGCCCTTTCTTTCCCTCAAGGCTTCACGCATACCTTCCATATAATCGTGGTGAGTGATCAAGCGCACTATTACCCTCAAGGGCAGCTCCCAACCTCTGNTCTCCAGATACTCCAAGAGCCTCTCGGTGCCCTTAGCATCTGGCCAGTTACCTAAGCTGAGCANCCTGTCCAACCCAAACATGATGGGACTCATTTCTATCTGGATTCTGGTGGCAAAACTAGGGTCCCGCTCATAAAATACCACCGCCATTCTGCCCCGCTCCTTTTCCCGCTGTCGATGTTTGGGAACGGAAGCTACCGTCAGACGATCTTTATAATGATAACCAATCGCCTCTGGCACTCTCACTTTGGACAAACCTAGCTTCTGTAATCTATGACCTAACTCTAGATCCTCCCAGCCATATTGATCAAAGCCTTCATAGAATAGACCGGCCTCCACTAGATGGTCCTTAGCCACAGAGGCGTTCCCTGTGGCAAAGAAAGCTTGGGATAAATCGGTTATCTTAAGAGATGCAGAATCAGGGTTGTCCAAATCATTAGTATGAATCACGGGGCCCGACGCAACTCTGCGTGGCTCTTTATGGACATTAATATGAGCTTCGACAAACTCCGGTACGACAACAATATCGCTNTCNATAAAAATTATTATCTTGCCCCGGGCAAGCTCAATGCCCCGATTGCGGGCCTTGGCTGGGCCTCCTCGCTCCTGCCAAGCATATATGATACTGTAGGGAACATCCAAATGGGCAAGCATATCTCTTGTCCCATCAGTTGAGCCATCATCGACTACGACTACCTCGAATTCATCAGGAGAGATAGTACTTCTAGCCAGAGACAGAAGACTCTTTTTTAGGATAACCCGTCGGTTGAAAGTCGGTATGATAACACTTGCCTTAGGCTCCATTCAATCACCTCAAACGATTTCTAAGAGATCCCCCATAGTCGCAGCAAAAGGTCAGCCATGCGAAGGGCACCCCCGGGTTCACCCATCCGCTCTCGTCCGGCGGCGGCCATAGTGGCATACCTTTGGGGGTCTGATAGGATGTTCAGTATTGCCTGGCCAGCAGCCTCAGGCCCTGCGGCAGCAACTAAAGCATCACCCAATAGGCGTTTTTGGGCCGCTAGAAACTTGCTGGTGAACTGAGCTCCTGGTCCGGGAAATGCTACCACTGGCCGCCCCAGACCGGCGGCTTGCTCGTTGGCGGTACCGGCCAAACCCAAGCAGATCCGGCTGCCTTCTAATATGTCCCCAAAAAGGCCATGGGCCAACAGCAAGACAGAGTTCTCCTTGGTCAGATATCTCCTCCGCTTCCCTAAGCTGCCTGATTCAGGCAATACCCGCCAGCCATCCTTCTTTAGTATGTCAACCGCTCGATCCAAGGAGAGATTGCCGGCAAGGGCCATGGCAAAGGCTACATCGGGTCTTTCTCTTGCGACGGTCTGCATGGTTATTGAAAGAAAAGGCAGGTTGTCGTATGCTTCTTCACGGCTGCCGGGCAAAATGCCAATAACCAGCTTATCAGATGGAAGCCCCAGACTCTGGCCCGATGGGAAGATAGCATCCATCATGAGGTTACCAACATACTTAGCCGGGGCACCGCTGGCCCGCAGGCTCGTGGCAGTCACCTCATCTCGAGGCAAAACTAGCTGACAGTGCTTCCGCATAAGGTAGCTTTCAATGGCCAAATGGCCGCGGATATAATCAGACTTGGCTGTAGGCACAAAGACAAGGGGTTTAGCGGAAAAGCGATAGCCCAAAAACAGGGCGTAAATGTCGCCCACGGCTATAGTGTAATTGATCTGGGGACGCATGGCCTTTAGTGACTGCCATTGCTGCCAGGTTAGCCGGAGAAATCCTGCCTTGACGTCCTCCCTAAGAGCCTTCCAGCTCTGGCGTACCCAGCCTCCAGATGGCATTTCCTGTTGTACCCCGACAGTTTGCACAGGGAATCTATCATACGTCTTGCCAGTCCCTACTATGGGAAAAGCCCATAGCTCCAGGTCCCTGCATCGCCTATGGAGAGCCTCTGCCAAAACACCGGCCAGCAAATCTTCCCCATGACCATTGCTGATTAGCAAAACTCGCACATTATCTGCCTTAGCTCTTGAGCCAACCAAAAAACGTCACCGCCATTCCCCTCCCCGGTCTGTTGACCAAGCCTCCCCGTACTTTTAGTGCATCGACTCATGTACAGATTGTTATATTTTCAGCCCCACAGATCACCACTTGGAGCAGAAGCCAGAGCATCTTCTCTGTGGAACTGAGCCTCATATAGTCGGCGGTACAAACCATTTTGCTGCATCAACTTAGTATGGGAGCCGCTTTCTACTATCCGACCACCATCCATAACCAGTATTCGATGGGCGTTACGAATGGTAGAGAGGCGATGAGCTATGACAAAAGTCGTCCTTCCCTGCATCAGACGACCTAAAGCTTCCTGTACCAATTGCTCTGATTCCGTATCTAAAGCAGAAGTAGCTTCATCTAGTATGAGTAGGCGAGGAGACCTGAGTACCGCCCGGGCAATAGCCAAGCGCTGCCTTTGACCGCCAGATAAGCTCGTACCCCGTTCACCGACTAGAGTATCGTAACCATCGGGGAGTTCTAGGATAAATTCATGGGCATTGGCGGTCTTAGCTGCCGCCTCGATCTCTTGGTCAGTGGCGCCGGGTCTCCCGTATAGGATGTTCTCCCGAACTGAAACCCCGAAGAGAATAGTCTCTTGGGGCACTAAGCCAATTTGCCGTCTAAGATCCTTAAGCCCTATTTCCTTGACATCGATTCCGTCTATCCGTACAGTCCCTTGCACGGGATCGTAGAACCTCGGCAGCAGATTAACAAGACTGGTTTTTCCCGCCCCACTAGGGCCAACTAAGGCAATGATCTCCCCCGGCTCCACTGTCAAATCAATACTCTCCAAGACAGGGTGACCCGGCACATATTCAAAACTGACGTTTTCATATGTCACTCGCCCTACCACGTGATCTAGAACCCTGGGGTTGGCTGGCTCCTTCACAGAGGTCTCTTCGTCCAAAAGCTCGAAGATACGGTCTGCTGCTCCTAAAGCCTGCTGCCATGAACCAAAGGCTCTGGTCAGTGAACTGATGGGCTGGGATACCATACCAATATATCCTAAAAATCCGACTAGCTCTCCCGGTGTCAGACGGCCATCCATTACTTCTCTGCTCCCATACCAAACCACAACCAGCATGCCGGCAACGAGGAGTAATTCCGCTACTGGCCAGACAGCAGCGTGGAGTTGAGCTGATTTCATCCCAGCGGCAAAACTTCGCTCGTTTTCCTCGGCAAATCGCCCTTGTTCATGCTCCTCCATAGTAAAAGCCTGGACGATTCTAATGCCCAATAGCGATTCCTGCAGGATGGAGCTGAGGTTAGCTACCCGCTCTTGTACAGTGCGGCTCAACCGGCGAATACGCCTGCCATACTGACTACCTGCATATACCAAGATAGGCAAGGTAATCATGGTGACCAAAGCCAGCCTCCAATGCAGCACTATAAGCATCACCNCAATACCGAGAACCAACAGCCCATCCCGCCACATATCTCCTACCCCATGGGCAATACTAGTCTGAATGAGACTGACGTCACTAATAACACGGCTGACGGCCTCACCGCTACGTCGCTCCTGATGGTAGGCTAGAGTCAGACGGTGCAACTGCTCGAGTATCTGATTGCGAAGCTCCACTACTACTCGATGGGAGACAAAAGCCATGGAGTAAACTGCAGTATATGTGAAAAGGCCCTTTACTGCAAAGAGCAAGAAGACCCCAATGGCGAAGTAGTTTAGATATTGTATTGATGCCCCGCCCAGGAGCAACTGATCAAAAAGGCCACGGCCTAAAACCAGAGGCAGGGCCACTTGTACNGCGGATAATATGAAAATACTAATAAGACCTGCCGCTAACTGCAGCTTGTATGGTTTAAGATAAGCCANTAAGCGCCCAGTGGTACTAATCTTCTTTCCCTGTGGCCCTGGACCCTCCATTCCGCTTCCCCCCTCATCAGCTGATGGATCAGGCGTTTAAAGCAGCTGCTATAGTCTCCGCCACCATCCGGGCCGCTCCGGGCTCTCCCATCACCTGCTTAAGCCCCTGGGACATAGCCTTAAGCTTCTCTGGACTGCGCATCAGATTACCCACCGCAATGGCTATATCCTCTGGGTGCAGCTCTCCCGTGAGCTCAGGTACGACTTCCGCTTGCGCTCTGCGGTTAGGTAGGGCTGTGTATGGTATGCGTTTAGCAGCAGCCAATACAGCTTGACGTTTGATGTGGCGCCCGATCAGCGGGATACCCCCCACTAGACCTGGTATACCCTCCAAGGGAATCATCTCAGGCTTATTTAAAGGAGTGACCACTACCATGGGAAGGCCCAACGCGGCCATCTCCGCAGTATTGCTCCCTGGTATGGTGATGGCCAAACTTGCCAGGCTCATGACATCATATTGCCATCCCTGTACCGCGGGTAGCTCCAGGCCACCGCTGGTTCTAACTTGCCAAACATGCCCGAGGCCAGGCTGATTAATGCTGCGGGATACTGCCAAAGGCTCGTTGACCAAAACAGTCTCCTCGAGAAGCCTACCTCCGGTGCCGTCCGGAGCCAGACTAGGCTCGGCTAGAGTACTTCTCAACAGCGCCTCGGTCACAAACGGAGAAACACCAATCACAAACTGAACTGCCCTGAGGTCCCGGGCGATAATCTCAGCACTGCGCAACAGCATAGGCAGCATGTAGCGAAACTCCCGGGGCCTACTACCGGGAAATAGGGCAATAACTGCCTTGTTCTCATCTAGCCTTAGTCTCCGGAGAAACTCAGTCCTGTTCCAATGCAGCTCGATGGCATCGAGCATCAAATCTCCCACCACATACAGTTTGCCACCAGGTGCTCCGGCTTCCATAGCTCTTTTTCTTACTTGATCATTGGGTAGGAAAAACCCGGAAAAGTTGTTTATCCATTGAACTCGGCCTTCTGTATAAGCAAAGGCTGGATACCCCAGTCGACGTGCCAGCAGCAATGCGTAGGCCAGGTCACCTCCGAGAAAAAGCACAAGACCCCTAGAGCCAGGGGAATAATCAGATAAGCCCTTACCTGTCAATATAAAGGAAAGCAGCTGTCGCTTGTTAAAGGTTCGCTTTACTCCCGGCAGAGCCGCTACCACCGCTTGCTCCTGCCCGCTGGCAAATGTGCAGGGTGGAATGAAGACTGTGAACTCAGCACTGGGCAACCGCTCCTTGAGAGCCTTAAGAGTCGGTACGAGCCAAGTGGCTACTTCGCCGGGGCTATTGGCTGTAACTATTATGTCAAGTTTATCGTCAGTCAATATCCTGTTCGGCCCTTTCTTGATCAGCTGTTGCCGACCTACCTCTGAGAAATTCATCCTTTGCCTGACCTTGGGATTTCCCAACGGCCACATTCAGCACTATCCGTGCCGCCCGCCGAACCGCACCGCTCTCACCTAGGAGTCGCCGCATTTCTTCATAATCGGCCTTAATCCGTGCACGCTCATCCGGCTGCCAGATCTTGAAAAGTTGCTCCCGGATATTGGCGGGAGTTGCATCGTTCTGCAAGAGCTCCGGAATAACCTCACGTCCAGTTACGATATTGGGCAATGACACCCGGGGGATCTTCACAATAAGTTTGGCTATATAATACGTAGACGACGAAGCCTTGTAGATAGATACTTGGGGAATACCCAGTAGCGCAGCCTCCAGGTTAGCAGTCCCATTGGCTACAAGGGCTAAGTCGCTGCCGCTTAGTGCTTCATAGGTTCGCCCCTGTACCAACTTAGCATTTGAGTCAGAGCTCTGGATTATGTGCTGGACGTCCTCTTTCACGGTATCATGGGCTATGGCTACGATGGCCTGAATCCCTGGGATGTCCTCTTCGAGGAGTCTAACTGACCTCAGCATGGTGGGAAGCAAAGCCCGGATCTCCTGCCTGCGACTGCCGGGCAGAAGGGCAATCACCGGCTGATCTAAGGACAATCCAAGATTCTCCCTAGCCACCACGGTGGCCACCGGCGGAGGCACTATGTCCACCAGTGGATGGCCTACGTACTCCACATCGGCTCCTGCTTCCTTATATACATCGTACTCAAAAGGAAAGACAGAAATCACCTTGGTGGCTGTCTCCGCCACCTTTTCCGCCCTACCCCTACCCCAAGCCCAAACCGATGGGCTGAAATAGTAGATACAGGGGATGCCCTTTCGCTTCAAAATCTCGGCAAATCGCATGTTAAATCCGGGGAAGTCAATGAGTACCACTGCCTGGGGTTGCTGTCTATCCACTATCTCACTAAACCGGAGCAGAACCCGGCGCAAGACTTGTGCACTCCTTATGGCTTCCAAGAAACCCAAGGTACTTATGGCAGTGGGGTTAAACAGCAACCGGACCCCGGCCTCCTTCATGAGTGCCCCGCCCATCCCAAATAGGCGAGTAGTAGGCCGCTGCCTCAAAATCTCTTTGGCCAAATGCGAACCATGAAGATCACCAGACGCCTCGCCGGCCACCAGCATTATTTTGAGACCACGCACCTTCTGCCACTCCCTTCTCGGGGTCTAGACAGTACACATCTCTGGTTGCACCAAAACTAGATTTAGTCCCGCTTCGTTGGCCCGCTCAATAACAGCCTTCTCATCAACGATGATGGTCTTGCCGGCCTCTAGAGCTATAGCTTGCAGGCCGCTTGCAATTGCGGTTTCCAGAGTATCTAGTCCGATGGTAGGCACATCAAAGCGCATGTCTTGGTCTGGTTTTGCAACTTTGACGGCGACTCCGCCACCCCGAGCCAACCTTCCACCTCGGGAGATAGTTGCATCGGTTCCATCAATAGCTTCCACTGCCAACACTGCACCGTTCTTGACCACTACCGTCTGCCCAATATCTAGACCTGCCAAAGCTTTTGCCGTGCGAAAGCCAAATCGGATATCGGACCAAGCCTCATCATTCAATTCCATGTTAGTCAATATCCCGGGCTGAAGATGCACGTCTGCAACCAAATCTGTCTGGGGCCTAACGGTGATGCCCTCTTGAGCCAAATCGTGGACAAAAGCTTTAATAATGGCATCGTCGTTTTTTTCCCTAAGGCCTGCAACTAATCCCATCACTCTGGCATCAAATTGGGCGTTGCTAAATAGCAGCCCTTTAGAGACTCCACCAGACAGATAAACATCTTGGATATTCTCCTGCTTTAATAGATCAATGATTCTCTGCCACTGACCTATATGCACAGTATGGCTGGCATGGGCTATCTGAGCTAACTGTGGGTCAGTCTCCCCGAGCAAGTGAATGGCCACCACATGATAGCCCCGAGCCACGGCCCTTTCGGCAAAAACCGACGGTAAATGACCTTTGCCGGCCAAAATAGCTATCTTAGACATAACCAAGGGCCCCCTTGATCAAAAATACACCCTAAATTCATCCAAACCTCCATCGAATGGCCATGGTTAACATGACCCCGATCAGAAATACAATCATGTAGCGCTCCGCCCTCCAGGCATCCTGGCTCCGGAATCTTTGCTGACCATCGTGCCGNCCTTGACGGCCGGTNTTTACCCAACTAACCAGGTGCTGCCAACCAGGGATATACCTAGGCACCGATTGGTAATATGCTTCATAGGCTAAACCAAACTGCTCGCCTAACAGCAGCTCCTCTGTGGGAATAATTTTACGGATAGCGTATAAGGTAAAACCGGCCAGCAAAAGAAAGGCTAGCCACCAATCAGACATAATAGCAAGCCCTAGCCCTGTAAGAAAACTCCCCCAATAGCAGGGATTGCGCACAAGCCCGTATGGGCCCCAGGTAACTAATTGCTCCTCGGCTAGCGACGTTTCGAGACTGCCGATATAGCCTGCACTCCACCAACGAAGCAGCTCACCAACGGCTACGAATATGCCTCCCTGCCAGAGGGAGGTTGCCGTCGGCCTTGACCAAAGGGTCACCAGCAAAATCAAAGGGACTGGCGAGATAGAACGCAACCGATGGCTGTATCTCAGTTTATCCTGTCCCTTTGGGTCCGCGAAACCCCGAGATCTCATTGCTAAACTTTTTTTTGGCATGGTATCCCTACCTACAGATCCCCCGGTCAGCACTACGTAGAAATCTCAATAAGTGATCAATCTCCTCATTGCCAGGAAGCTCCTGCTCCATCTGTTCTATGGCCTGGGCAACACTGAGACTCGAGCGGTACAGGATCTTATAAGCCCGCTTAATCTCCATGCGAAACTCTGGGCTAAGGCCATTGCGCCTGAGGCCGACGATATTTATGCCATAGGGCTTTGCAGGATTTCCGTCTACTATAATGTACGGGGGAACGTCTTTTGTTACCATGGTATGAGCACCAATCATGGCCATGCGGCCGATCTTGGTGAATTGGTGAATGCCAGCCAAACCACCTATAACTACCCGATCCTCTATGTTCACATGCCCGGCTATTCCACTGCCATGGGCCACTACGACATGATTACCGATCTGGCAATCATGGGCTACATGTACATAGGACATGATGAGGTTGCCGCTGCCGATACGGGTCTCTCCCCCACCACCCTTCGTCCCCCTACTTATGGTAGCATATTCCCGGATACAGTTATTATCACCGATGAACAGATAACTCTTTTCTCCTTTGAATTTCAGATCCTGAGGGTCATTACCGATTACGGCTCCGGCATATATTCTATTGTTGGTGCCGATAACAGTCCATCCTTCGATAATCACCCGAGGGCCTACCTGAGTACCGTCACCTATCTCCACATCGGGACCGATGATGGCGTATGGTCCTATCTCCACTCCTGAACCGATAACAGCATTGGAATCGACAATGGCTGTTGGATGAATTTTAGTGCGCAAAGGAACTATCTTATCTCTTGACGACTCTATCGGATTCACAACATTTCCCCCTCTAGGGCAACCCCGCCACCGGCCCCCCAATACCCTAGAATCCCCTCTTGAATAACTGCAGCGGTCCTGGGATCACTCATCCGGAGAGACAATAACAAACATCAGCTCCACTTCCGTTACCTTGTCTTCACCCACAAAGGCAGTACCACGGCATTTGCCAGTATTCCGTCGAACCTGCAGTATGTCAACTTCTAAACGCAACTGGTCCCCGGGGACAACAGGCCTTCGAAAGCGGGCCTTGTCCACCCCTGCCAGTAAGGGTACCTTGGTAGATGAATCATCATCGGCAACTAATACCGCCAACCCTCCCACCTGAGCCAGGGCCTCAATGATCAAAACTCCGGGCATAATAGGCCTACCCGGGTAATGACCAGTAAAATGCGGCTCGTTGATTGTGACGTTTTTCAGGGCTACCGCCCGTTTGCCTGGCTCCAGCTCCAGGACACGATCAACCATGAGAAATGGGTATCTATGGGGCAGGCGATCTTGTATGGCCATTATGTCTAGCATCCAGTTTTCTCCTTTCATGCTTCCCATTCTACCCCCCGGTACCAGAGCCTGTCAAGAAATCTACTATCTGCCAAGCTATCTCCTTTGGTCCCATGGGTACTGCTAATCGAACTACAATTCTCCTGTAATTATCTGAGATGAATCGCCGATGTTAAGGCGGCTGAAGCGGCCTTGGACCACGGCCTTATGCCCCACTAGAGAATGCTCCAGCAAAAGGTCGGAAACATAAGCATCCTCGTTGATAATGCTATCTCTAATCAAGGCATTGGAGATCTGCGCTCCACTGGCGATAGATACATAAGGACCAATTAGGCAATTCTCCAAGATTGCTGTAGGGGCGATATACACTGGCGGAATCACTATGACATCCGACCGATCTTCAAAGGGTACATAGCCATCGGCCGCCAAAAGATGCCGGTTAGTGGCCAAAAGAGTCTCGGGGGTGCCACAATCTAGCCAGTCCTCCACATTAAAGACTTCCATGGGCTCACCGGCGTCAATCATCAACTGCAATCCATCGGTTAGCTGGAATTCGCCCCCAGTACGCAGGTCCTGCTCAATAATGGTCTCTAGGCTCCGGAAAAGCAAACCACTGTTGCGTATGTAATAGACACCCACTACAGCTAAGTTAGTCGGTGGTTCTTTGGGCTTCTCCACGAGCTTGACTATCTGCCCACCCTCTAGTTGCACTACCCCAAAACTACTGGGGTTGTCCACTTCTCTGACGCCAATCGCGGTAATACCCCGCTGCAATACCCCATTTAGATCCGCACGAACAATGGTATCTCCCAGGACTATGAGGACAGGTTCTTCGTCATCTACACAATCCTTGGTGAGAAAAATGGCATGACCCAGTCCCAGGCGCTCTTCTTGATTTATCACCTGGACCTTAAGATCATAGGTGTTCTGTACATAGTCGACAATCTGCTCACCTAAGTAACCAACGACCAGCACTACTTCGTCTACACCCGCGGGTTGCAGGCTATCTAGTATATGACCCAAAATGGGCTTGCCAGCCACGTGTACCAACGCCTTGGGTACCGTATGGGTATGTGGCCGCAGCCTGCTGCCTACCCCTGCCACCGGCAATATCGCCTTCACCGATTACCAACTCCCATCATCAGGTTGGCCTGCTCTTGGATAGACCGCATCAACATCCTGTTAAGACCGTGCCCTGAACGAACAGCAATAATGTGGGCCTTGAGGAATCCAAGCAATCCCATATCTCCCACAATGTCCAGGACTTTATGCCTTACGATCTCGTCTTTGTATCTTAGTGTATTGAGGTAACCGCTATCATTGACAATCACGACGCAATCCAGATTACCGCCCAGGCCTAATCCCTGCTGCTGTAGATACTCGATATCTTGCCAAAAAACCAAAGTACGGGCCCGGGCAATCTCCTCGGCGAAGACGCTATTAGTGATCACGTATTCTCCAAACTGAGTACCTACTGCCGGATGATTAGTCACGAAAGTATAGGTAATCTTAAGCTCATCCGCGGGCAGAGCTACCATGTGGCCTCCATTTCCCGAAGCCCACACAGGCTGCTCAAGCCTAAGGCATCGGCGACGCTCCCCTTGCAAGCAAACTCCTGCCTGTTTGATCATATCCACAAACACCTGGGAGCTGCCATCTCCTAAGGGAATCTCTCCTGCGTTAAGCTCGACAATGGTATTGTCTATACCCATCCCCCGCAAAGCCGCCATGAGGTGTTCCACCGTCATGACCTGGGCAGCACCTAGACCCAAGGTCGTGTTGCGATTCGTTGAGATGATATTGGCCACAGTGGCCGGTATCTCCGGCTTACCCGGAAGATCCAGCCGCTTAAAGACAATGCCTCGGTTGGCAGGAGCTGGCAACAACCGCATGTGAACCGGGATACCCGAATGCAGCGTCATCCCCGTATAAGCCACGGGCACCCGCAGCGTTTGCTGCTCTGACAATACCCCACCTTCTTCCTTCAATAATACCAGCACAAAGCAAAATAGCTCGCTGGAAACGAATCTCTTAGTAATCTTTTTTTCTAGGCCAAGGGACTGGTTTCCTGCCTAAGATATGGTAAAGTGGGATCTACGCTACCAAAAGCCGCTTGTATTTCTGCCCAATCTCTGATTTAGGTTGGGAAAATACCTCTTTGGGTGAACCTTCTTCTACTATCTTACCGCGATCCATGAGAATGATGCGATCGGCCACCTTCAAAGCAAAAGCAACTTCATGGGTTACGATGATCATGGTGGCCTTGGTGTTCCGCACCAAAGCCTCCATCACATCCAAAACCTCACCAACTAAGATGGGATCTAAAGAAGCAGTGGGCTCATCGAGGAGTACGATTTCAGGGTTGAGGGCTAAAGCCCGAGCAATCCCCACCCGCTGCTGCTGGCCACCGGAAAGCTCCTCGGGCCGAGCATCAACCTGATGGCCTAGTCCTACCTTCTGCAAAGCCTGCAAAGCCCTCTTTTCCGCATCTTGGCTCTCCATGCCTCCCAAAACCGGCCCCAGCATCACATTTTCCTTGACACTCAACCTCTTAATCAAGTTGAAATGCTGGAAAACAAAGCCAACCCGGCGCCTAAAGGCTAAAAGCTCGCCATGGCTCATATCCTTGATAGACCGATTCTCAAAAAAGAGTTCTCCACTATCTGGTTCCGTCAGGCGATTAATGCAGCGGATTAGGGTAGATTTGCCACAGCCGCTAGGACCCATGATCACCAGGATTTCACCCCGGGATACATTGAGGCTAACTCCATCTAAGGCCACAATCTTCCCATATCTTTTCTTGAGATCGTATACCTGCAACATGGCACTCACCTCTCGTTCCTAGATCCTTGTCTATTTGAATCTTTGATGACGGCGGTTGAGAAGATACATGAGACCGGGGCGACCGGCAGGAATCACTATCTCTCGCATGATTTGTACATGAGGCAAGCCCAGAGCTTGGCCGGCCATCGCCTCATGGATATCCACCGGACTGAATTTATCTGAGAAAGCTGCTATAAGCAGACCCAACAGCCCGCCTACTATAGCTACGTGTCCCAAATTTACCAAGGGTATCTGGGCTCTAGCAGCAACATATATGAGCACCAACAAAACTGCTCCGAGACCTGCTCCTAGTATTCTTACCGGCTCAACCCACCTTCTCCAGCCTCTATAGACACGCTTCTGTGATTGAACATATCGCATGGTACTGAAGACAGCTGCATGATCCAAAACTAAGGATAGAAGAGTAAAGACAATGGCCAAAAGCCCGGCAATAGTAGCTCTCACTTCCCGCAACACCCTCACCAGCTCGGCTCTGGCATCAGGATTGACTACTGCCACCGGCATCGTAAAGGTAGTTGCATACTGGTTGTCCAAGGCTTCCCGGATGGTAGCCTCGGCTGTCTTGCCATCTACCGCTGCCTTATCGAGTACCAGCTGGATCCGCTCACCGGGGATGACTTCGCCGGCAATATAGCGGTCAATGAGTTTGATGGATTGGCCAATCTCTTCATCCCTCAGATCGGGCAGGCTTTCCTTGACCTTCCTAATCTGCTCAATGATAGCTTCAATGTCTACCGATTGCACAGCGTTAATCCGTTCAGCGATGTCATTTAGACTGGACTGCATGGCCTTCACATCTAGATTCTGCAAAGCAGTGACATCAGATTCGCCCTCTGTACCTACTAGATTTCTAAAGAGCTTATCCATGAGCAAGGATATCACCAGGCCACCGGGGGCAGCATCACTGCCCACCATACCTTGATTCAACTGACTGATCTGCTGTTGCAACTGATCTAGCTGCACCAATGCCTTTTCAAAGGTCTTAAGGGTATCTTCAGCATTCGCAACGGTATCGTTGGCTGCCCCGGCGAGTGCCTCCAATTCATCTAGCAAAACCACACTCTCGTCGATGGTTTGAACCAACTGATAGCGCTCATTGGTAATATTGACTTCACCGATTAGGGGACCCACACGGTTATCGCCGGTCACCTTATAGCCTGTACGAACCATGGCAGGAGTAATATCAGAGATATCTCCCTGGATAATGACTCCACTAGCCTCACCCTTGGCTATCTCTGTGATCTCCACAATTATGTTGTCTTTTTCCACTGGATCATTGGGCCGAAGACTTGTCCCGGCTGAACCCTGCAAGACTACTTTGTTGCCTACATGCAGAGGCTCCAGTCCAGTAAGGGGGATTCTAACTTGAGATGCATAGCTTAACAGGAAAGCTTTCATCTCCGCCAAGGTCTTGACAAAGGATTTGGATATTTCACTTTCGTTATCGAGGGTAACGTTCTCCAACACGTCGGGGTGATACTTCTCCTGTAGGACCTTGATAATTTGATTAGCGGTCTTGTTGACATCGTTAACCTCATAACCCATGGGGAAGCGCACTTCCAGGATCTGATATTTCGATAAGATCCCTTGCACAGCTTGGGTAACAGATTGGCTATCTTCTACAGATTGGAGCAATACGAAGAGATTATCGGCATCTCTAAATACGAAGCGCACCCCCGGCAACTTCTCCACTTCCTGAGCTATCTGGTTCCGAAAACCGGCATGTACCCCTTGGATGACAACACTTGGCTCAATCATCATGGTCATGCCAGCACTACCCGGCAGGTCGTAGAGAGTTCCTCGCAGGCTTTGCAGCCTTTCCTTCGTCTCCAGTTCTGGGGGTAAGGAGAGTAAAATATTGGCTTTTCCAGCGATAGATATGGCTTCCTGGTAATGGGCACCAGGCAGCTCCTTCTCAATTAGTGCTTCCAGAGCTTGTATGCCGGCATCTTTGGCTTCTTCTCGCAAATGTAGAATCAGGTCATACTCACCGTACTCACCGATGAGGCCATCAATGGTATCGCCAAAATAGGCGTCAACTGCTCGGGCGACACCTGCGGAAAGGACTGTCCCCACCAGAACACCGGCAATGATGAGTACCAACCAGTCTTTGAAAAATCCGTCACGAAATAGCGCCATCATTGCTGTCGGTCCCCCCCATCCGAGCTACATTATAACACGGGGGCATTAGTAGAGGCATGTGCAATTCCTGCAGCTAGGGGCAGTTATCGTTAATCTTGCCAGCAAATGAAAACGGCGGGTACTATC
>JGI24707J26582_10001456_pt1 | contig 18598 bp, 18 predicted proteins | sample BioPla1DNA1_FD_26582 | JGI IMG/M metagenome (IMG submission 26582)
TACAAATACATAATCATTCGTTGTAAGTTCAATTGTTTGAGCTTCATCATTCACTAAACATTCAATACGTGAAGCAATTTTTTGACCATTTTCAAATTTGAAGACGACATTCGTTACTTTTGTATTGAATTGGAAAGTAACTCCATGATCTTCCAAGTATTTTTGCATTGGTAAGATTAAGGATTCATATTGATTGTATTTTGTAAATTTCAATGCAGAAAAATCAGGTAAACCAGCAATATGATGAATGAAACGTTGGAAGTATAATTTCATTTCTAAGGCTGAATGCCAATTTTCAAACGCAAACATCGTACGCCAATATAACCAGAAATTAGAGTTAAAGACTTCATCATCAAAGACTTCATCAATTCGTTTGTCATATAGGTCTTCGTCTTTTGTGAAGAAGAGCTTCATAATTTGCATAACGCCTTCTTGACTTAGAATAAATTTACCATCTGTATGTGCATCTTGGCCACGATTTTCTGTTGCACGGCATAAGGAATAGTTTGGATCTTCTTTGTTTAAGCGATAGTATTCATCTAATACCGATAATCCTGGTTTTTCAAGTGATGGCACACTTCTAAATAAATCCCATAAACATTCAAAGTGATTTTCCATTTCACGTCCACCACGCATAATATAACCGCGTGTGGAATCTAAAATACCGTCACAAGCACCACCAGCAATATCCATTGCTTCTAAAATATGGATATTTTCGCCAGGCATTTGAGCATCACGAACCAAGAAACAGGCCGCAGCTAAAGAGGCAAGTCCACTACCAACTAGATAAGCATGTTTTTCTTCGATGCCTTTTGGTTTTTCAGGAGTGACGAAAGCTTCATAGTTACCACTTGTATAATAAATACCTTTGCTGTTGCGTCCATCTAGCCCTCTTTCAGTATTACGATATTCAGCTAGTCGTTTGGCTTCAGCTTTTTTGGCATCAGCATTTTTTGTCACGTTTGTTTGTCTTTTTTTGGCTAGCTGATAAGCTGCCACACTACTTCCGGCAATTAAGGCACTAGTAAGACCAAGTTTGAATTTTTTTGACATATCCATGACCTCTTTTCTAATCATCTCACAAGTTCATCATAACGCGATTAAAAAAAGAGAAACCATTTACAATTTGGCTTGAATGATAAAAATTTTTGAACTAAATAGTTTACAATATAACAAGATTGATTAAATTTTGGCTATTTTTCAAATTTATTTATTGCTGTATCGATTGCACCTTCCATGAGGGTAATCATTTTTTCAGCTAAGGGACGATAATCTGCAGTCATTCCCTGATTAATCCATTCAAGAACTAAACCAACAAAACTATATTTGTAAAATTGGGCGATGAATTCTTGATCACTTTTTGAAATTTGATGATCTTTCACTTGTGACTCGACAACATCATAAAGTAATTCAAATGTACGCTGATATAGAAACGTTTCTAATTGCTCGCGATTAATGGAGTGGTAAGCATTCATGATAAACGGCTTATTTTCATAAATCGCAGCAAAGATATCTAGTAGGCCTTCTTGCCAAGTATCTTTCGTCTTTTTGCCATTCAGAGCCCGTTTAGCATCTTCTATACAAGACNATTCCACCAAATCATAAATATCTTTAAAGTGATAATAAAAAGCCATGCGACTAATCCCGCATTCTTCGGTTAAATCATGAATGGTAATTTTATCTAATGGCTTCTTTAATAGATATTTTTTTAAGGCAGGTTCTAACTGATATTTAGTTGAAGTCGTCATCCTATCCCTCCAAAAAAAGCATCAAAACAAATTGTCTTGATGCTTAAATTTTTACATTGACTATTTATTAATCTCTAGCAAAAATACGAATAAACGCTAAGAATAAATTGATAAAGTCAAGATATAGATTTAATGCCATAAAAGTAGCAATACCAAAATCATTTTCCATTTGATAGCTAAAATAAGCTTCACGAATACGTTGATTATCATAAGCAGTCAAACCACTAAAGATAATGACAAGTACAAAAGAAATAAAATAGTCAACGGCACTACTTTGCATAAAAATATTGACTAAGATGACCACCAATGCACCAATTAAAAAAGAATATAACGCACGTGCAATGCCGGATAAATCTCTCTTAGTAAAGATACCAAAGACAGCCATTGCAATAAAGGTTAAAGAACTAGCTGCAAATGCCGACGTCACTGTACCAAAGTCATACACCAATAAAGTAACAGAGAGCGTCACTCCATTTAATAGTGAATAAACAATAAAACCGGCTAATGTCAAAGCTGGATTTTTAAAAGCTTGACGACCAATTACTAAGACCAAGACAATTTCAAAAACCCATAATAAGATAAAAGTCATTTGGTTGACAGTAGCTAGAAACTGATTGACAAAAACGGTTGAACAAAGATAAGCAGCAAGTGCACTAATGGCAAGGCCTACACCAAAAATGCCATATACTTTTGCAAAAAAAACGATTTAATCCTGTAGTTGTAGTATATTCTTGATTCATAACTTTCCCTCATTTCGTTATTTGAAGTTACTCATTAACCAATTCATCTTGATTTTCGGTGTTTGGATGAACAATCAATGGCGGTTGAACCATAACGACTGAATCGAGTACGCGATTACCTTCTTGATTATTTCCTTCAACAGAAATGGTTACGACATTTTTCATCTTGTCCACTTTGATTACCTCAAAATTGAAGGTCAAAGTTTCATAATGATAAATAGGCTCAATTAAATTCATTGAGAAATTCACAATATGTGATCCCGGACCAGGTAAGTGCTTTGAAATTGCACTAGAAATAATCCCGTTTAACATAACCATAGGAACAATTGGTCTTTCGTATTCCGTTTGTTGTGCATAGTCATGTTGAATAAACAATGGATTCGCATCATTTGTAAGTCCTAAGTATAGTAAGAGTTGCTGGTCTTCGATAGATTCGGTTAATGATAACGAATCGCCCTCTTCTATCTCCTCAATTGTTTTACCAAGCTTTCTAGGTTTACCAATATTCAAATTTCATTCCTCCAAATATTTCATTACAATTATTTTAATCAAATCTAGAGAAAAGTGCAAGTTTGATACTTGAATTTAAAATAAAAAATACCAGCTCAAAATCAAATTCAAGCTGGTAAAAATTTTTCTTATAAAACATTTCTAGTTGTTTTGCTTAATAGGTTTTCGTAGGCAATTTCAAATTTTTGTACATCGCCTGCGCCCATAAAGATAATGACGCTATCTTCATGATTTAATAAAGGGGACATATTTTCTTCTTTTAAGACTGTTCCACCTTTTTTCACTTTTGCAGATAAGTCTTCAATACTTACTTGACCTGATTTTTCACGTGCTGAACCAAAGATATCACATAGGTAAACTTCATCAGCTAAATCAAGTGCTTGAGCAAATTCGTCAAGTAAAGCAATTGTACGTGTGAAAGTATGTGGTTGGAAGACAGCGACAATTTGCTTATCTGGATATTTTTGACGTGCGCCATCAATCGTAGCTGCAATTTCTGCTGGATGATGCGCATAATCATCCACGATTGTCATATCCGCTACTTTCTTCTCACTAAAACGTCTTTTGACACCTGCAAATGATTTTAACTCATCAGCAATTAATTTCATATCAAAACCTTCAACAAAACATACTGCAATAACACCTAACGCATTTTTAATATTATGTTCACCAAAAGCAGGAATAGCAAAATGACCAACAAATTCAGTACCATGATACACATCAAATTGTGAACCAGTCGTTGTGCGTTCAATATTTTTAGCTTGGAAATCATCGGTATCTTTAAGACCATAGTAATAAATTGGTACTTCAGCTTGTAATTTCCGTAAATAAACATCATCGCCATAAGCAAAAATCGCTTTTTTAACTTGATGAGCTAAACTTTGGAAAGCCGTAAACACATCTTCAATACTTTCATAATAGTCTGGATGATCAAAATCAATATTCGTCATAATCGCATAATCAGGTGAATAGGCTAAGAAATGACGTCGATATTCACAGGCTTCAAAAACAAAATGAGTAGCATCGGGTTCACCATGGCCAGTACCATCACCAATTAAATAGCTTGTAGGTACCACACCAGACATTGCATGGGCAAGTAACCCAGTTGTGCTTGTTTTTCCATGAGATCCCGTAATGGCAATACTTGTAAATTGTTCAATAAATTTACCGATAAAATCATGGTAACGAATCACAGTAGCACCAATTTCTTTAGCACGTGCGATTTCAGGATGAGTATCAGGAAATGCGTTCCCAGCAATCACAATATATTCTTTTTTTACATTATCAGCGTTGAATGGCAAAATTAAAATGTTTGCTTTTTCTAAATCACGTTGGGTAAAGAAATATTGCTCCACGTCAGAACCTTGGACACGATAGCCTTTTTGATGAAGAACTAAAGCTAAAGAGCTCATGCCAGAACCTTTAATCCCAACAAAGTGATAAATTTGATCTTCATTAATCATTCAGTTGCCTCTTTTCGTATTTTCAATATAGCAATTTTATAATCTTTCACGTGTTTTTTTGTCAAATAATTGATATGACAAGGGAAAAGACAATTCATTATCTAACAAAACACATGAAATATCAATTCTTTTCGCAGCACTTTAAAAANCTTTTTAATAGTCTTTTACTAATTTCAAACGACCAGNACACTTCCCACATGCATATTTACGCACATCCAAACGTCTTATTCGGAAATAATCTTGCTGACAAACNATGCATTGATAGTGGAATTTNGGCTGTTGTAACCTTGGTGTATAGCGTAATCCACCTACTGCTTGTAATAGCTTTTTAAAGTCTTGATCTGCATGGCGATAACCTTTGCCCTCTAAATGCAGATGATAATGACACAATTCATGCTTAATGACACCATATAATATTGCTTTATCTACATTTAACAGTAGAGGATTAATATCAATATGATGATCGTTCAAGTGATAGCGTCCGCCTGTTGTTTTCAATCTTTTATTAAATAGCGTGCGATGCAGGAAAGGTCTTTTAAAAAACTTAAGCGAAATTTGTTGAACAAGTTGCGTTAATTCTTGATTATTCATGGCCATCACTCGCAAGCATAGATAAGCCGATACGACCTTTTTGTGTATCAACACTGGTAATCCATACTTGAACAATATCTCCTACTGCAACGACTTCACTTGGATGTTTAACAAAACGATCACTTAGTTTAGAAATATGCACTAAGCCATCTTGTTTCACACCAATATCAACAAAGGCCCCAAAATCTATCACATTACGCACAGTACCTTGCAACTTCATCCCAACTTTTAAATCCTCAATTGATAACACATCCGAACGTAAAACAGGCGCTGGCATATCTTCCCGTAAATCGCGACCTGGTTTAAGTAAGGAATCTATAATATCCTGTAAGGTTTCACGACCAATGGCTAATTTTTCCGATAATTGTTTGATATCTATTTTTTGTAATTGGCTCTTTGCTTCCGGTGTATCAAGCATAGTAAGATTAATATTCAAAGCATCAAGCAAATCCTTAGTTGCCTGGTAGCTTTCTGGGTGAATTGGTGTATTATCAAGAATATTTTTCCCATTTGGAATACGTAAAAATCCAATTGCTTGTTCAAAAGCTTTAGGACCCAAACGTGGCACTTTTTTCAATTGATTTCTTTGACTAAATGCGCCATTTTCTTCCCGATAATTGACAATATTTTGTGCGGTTGTCTTATTTAGACCAGCGATTCTTGCAAGCAATTGGCTAGAAGCGGTATTGACATTGACACCNACTTGGTTAACGACGGTCTCAACTACAAAGTCTAATTGCTGCGCTAGTTGTTTTTGGGATACATCATGCTGATATTGACCAACTCCCACCGCCTTTGGATCGATTTTCACTAATTCTGCTAATGGATCTTGTAAACGACGACCAATACTTACAGCACTTCTTTGCTCAACTTGTAAATCTGGAAATTCTGCTCGGGCAACTTCACTGGCTGAATAAACGGAGGCCCCTGCTTCATTTACGATGATGTAATAGACTTTACGATTGATTTTTTTCAATTGCTCGGCAACAAATTGTTCAGATTCTCTTGAGGCTGTTCCATTCCCGATGGCTACCATTTCTACTTGATAGTCCTCAATTAATTGAATGAACTTTTTAGCCGCTTCTTTTAATTGCTTTTCTGAGCCCATCGTAGCATAAATCACATCAATAGCTAAGACCTTCCCAGTTGGGTCCATAATGGCTAATTTACAACCGGTTCTGTAAGCAGGGTCAAATCCCATGACAACTTTTCCTTTTAATGGCGATTGTAATAATAGATTTCTAAGGTTTTCCCCAAAGACTTCAATTGCTTGTTCATCTGCTTTTTCCGTTAATTCATTGCGTATTTCCCGCTCAATTGCTGGTTGAATAAACCGTTTATAGGCATCCTCATAAGCAGTGGTTAATTTTTCAACAACCAACTCATTGGCCTTTTTCGGAATAATATGTTTAGCCAGATATTCATGGATTTTATTTGTATCTACTTCTAGATTAACTTTTAAGACGCCTTCTTTTTCACCGCGATTGGTCGCTAAAATACGATGTGAAACCATAGATTTGATTGGTTGGGTAAATTCATAATAGATTTCATATACTTTTCTTTCATCTAATGACTCATCTTTTACTTGGCAGGTATACTGACCATTTTTATAGGTAAAGTTGCGAATCCATTCACGATATTTTGCTTCATCCGCAATTTTTTCAGCCAAAATTTCATGTACACCGTTCCACACATCATCTAGCGTAGGTACTGCTTCATTCGTGCTTAATTGCGCCATCTTTTCCAAAACAGCCTGATCTTGATTTTGAAATACTGCTTCTGATAATGGTTCTAACCCATTTTCTTTAGCAATGGTCGCTTTTGTTCTTTTCTTTTGTTTGTAAGGACGATATAAGTCTTCAAGTTTTTGTAAAACATTAGCAGCTAATATTTCTGCGCGCAATTCTTCTGTTAGTTTTCCTTGATTTGAAATATTTTCAATGATTTCTTCTTTACGTTTTTGTAGATTTTTTAAATATTGATAGCGGTCTTGAATATTTTTAATTTGCACTTCATCTAGACTGCCCGTTTTTTCTTTTCGATAGCGCGCAATAAAAGGAATTGTTGCACCATCAGCCAATAGATTTAAAACAGCTTCAATCTGTACCTTAGTAATTGGTGCAAGTTCTGTCACTAATTGTTGAATAATAAATTGCTCCATTTTTATACTCCTTTAATATCGTTTTAAATAAAAAGAGTGAACCACAAAACTGTGCTCACTCTTGAAAGGATTAGCAAGCGCAAATTAATTGCCAGTGACTGCAAAATAATTGCCTTCTAAATCGACAAAATTAAAGATATAACGATTTTCATCTAGTTGCATTAATTGTCCGACTTCCACCTGATTTTCTTGCATCTTTTGATATAATTTTACAATATCTTCTGCAAAAAACATAATTTGTGGTGCATTGGTATTCACTTGATGCGCATGTTCTTCCACAAATTGGCGATCATACAAACTGAAGGTCAATGGACTACCCTTGCAAGGCGTAATTTCAGCAACTAAACTGCCATCCATTTCTTCAATTGTCAAAATCTCAAAGCCAACTGACTGCCAAAAATCTGCAGCCTTTTTCACATCAGAAACATACAAAACAAATTGTGCTTGATTGGTAAACATTATTACTCTCCTTGTTGTCTGTCACTTTCAAACTCAGAATTAAATTCAAGGTTGATACCAGGTTCATCAGTGATAATTTCTGTTACTTCATAAGTTAAACGTCGTAAAACATCAAATATTGGTTCAACTAATTCTTCAGATTCCTCATGCGATAAATCATCAGGAGACGTAATTTTACGATCTTTAATATGATTAACCTGACGAATTTGACCTGAAATTTTAAATGAACCTAGCACAAGTTTATATTGCACTTGAGCACCTAATAGCGTATTATTTTCTGTAAATTCTGGGTTGTTAGCTGCTAGTGGAACAAAAGCAACTTGGATTTGTGTTTGTTCCCCTTCTTCTACATTATTATCAAAGTGGTAAGCATCCACAATCGGTAATTCTCTCATAATTTCCATTTTGATTCCTCATTTCTGATTTTTTAAGTAAGTNAGTGCCTCATTAAAGGTAGCAACAGGCACAATCTTCATCTTTGTATGAATTTGTTTCGCTACTTTTTTGGCGATTTTTTCATTGTCATCTTCTTTTTGTTGATCTTTTGGTACGAAGAAAAGTTCAACACCAGCCTTATCAGCACTCACTATTTTTTTATCTATACCACCAATTTGGCCAACATTGCCGAGTTCATCCATCGTTCCAGTGCCGGCGATTTTTTGACCATGGCGAATATTTTCTTTGGTTAATTGTTCATAAATTTCGAGNGTAAACATTAAACCTGCAGAAGGTCCACCAAACCCTTCTGCATCAAATGCGACTTTTTGACTTGTTTTCAAATCAATNGCACTACCAATAATAATTCCTAACTTCGCTTGATTTTGNNCATCTNTCATTAACGTGATGTCCATAGTNAATGTTTTNTTTCCTCTTTTAACAGTTAGTTTTAGTTGATTGCCAGGTTTTTCGTTCTTTAAAACTTGAAATAAAGTAAGACTGTTCTCAAGTTTTTGACCATTAACATGAGTGATGATATCGCCCACTTTTAGTTGTTTTTTTGCCTTTGAGCCATCCACGAAATCTAAGACGTATAACCCATTAAATTGGATCGTTGCTTTTTCGTTGGCAGCTTTAAAGGCATTATATACCGCCATTTGTTGGGCATTTTCAAAATAATAGTTTTGTAAAAAATCATAGCTTTCTTGATTCGTTGAGCCGCCAAGCACTTGTTCATAAGATAAAACATCCCAGAATGGTTCAAAATTTGCTCTGAGCAATTGATAGCAGCTCGCTTGTTGGAAAGTCACATAAGTCAGTGAAAATGAACCTTTTTCCTTGTCTTTCTGATTATTAATTTTGACAAGAGTACTCAAATCTACAATGCCACCCGGTTTTTCCACATAGCGATTAACAGGATAAAAGAAGAAAGCCAACAAAAGAATCAGAAAAACGAGAATGCTGACAATCTTTTTCAATCTTTTAGCTTTCATTTTGTTTCCTCCGAATCGCCTCATTAATATTTTTAGGTAAATAATCGGAGACATCGCCACCAAAATAAACGACTTCTTTAATTAAACTAGAGCTGATATGGGTGTACTTAGACTTTGCTAAAAAGAAAACTGTTTCAATTGTATCATCCAGATGATAGTTCATTTCCATGATTTCACGTTCGTATTCATAATCTTTCATATTACGAATGCCCCGTACCAGATATTTTGCTCCTAATTCCTGAGCAATATTTACAGTTAAATCAGCCTGTTTAGCAATAACTCGTACGTTTGGAAGATAGGCACATGCTTCACGAATTAAGTCAACCTTTTCTTCGATTGTAAAAAAAGATTGTTTTGAAGTATTCGTAAATATACCTACAATCACTTCATCAAATAAATGACTCGCCCTTTCAATTGTATCCAGGTGTCCTAATGTTAATGGATCAAAACTACCTGGAAACAAAGCAATTTTCTTAGTCATGATTATTGTCCATTTCAAAAATAGTTACTTTACAAATGCCATAACTTTGCTCACGAACTTGTTTTAGTTGACCAATTTCATCGGCTAATTCAACCTGATGATCCGTTTCGCATACGATGACGGCATCCTTGCTTAAAAGCATATATTCTTGAAGCCTTTCTAATTGTTTTTCAATTTCTTGTTTTGCATAAGGTGGATCTAAAAAGACATAATCAAATTGAAGCCCTTCTTGTTTAAAACGTTCAATCGCTTTATTGGCATCGGCTTTAATCACCGAAAATAATTCTGTTTCTTTCGTGAGAGCGATATTTTCTTTAATAATTTTGATTGCTGAAAAATTTCGATCCACACAATAAGCATGTGAACAACCTCGAGAGATCGCCTCAATTGCTAAAGCCCCACTACCAGAAAATAAATCTAAAACAGTCCCACCTTCAAAGTATGGCCCAATCATATTAAACATGGATTCTTTTACTTTGTCGGTAGTTGGTCGAGTGTTATCACCACTCAAACTTTTTAATCTTCTTGAGCGGTATTTTCCAGAAATAACTCGCATAACTCCCCCTAAAACACCTCATCTGCTAAACGAATGGTTGTATTTAACTCTTCTACTTCATAGCCATCATCATCGACTTGATACGCTTTTTTGGTACCAATTCGTTCGGCAAAATTCATTTCAATATCCGGACGATAAGAAGGTTCAACATGGCGTACAAAATGTAGCTTCTCTATTTTTTTTATCACTTCTTCTACCTTCTCTTCGTTTACATAAAGACAAACATATTTTGATTTTTTAGAAATATAATGAACTAACCCAAAACGTTTTAAGCTTTTTAATTGTCTAAGTGAATAAACCCAGACAATAATCCCGCGTCTTTTGGTTATTTCAAATGCTGATTCATTTTCAGACATGACAACTTCCTCCACACCCATGATGATTTTGACGAATAAAAAAAGGATTTCCTGCGTCAACTTTAATATCATCAGAAATAACTGTACTCATTTCAAGACAAATCTCATCTAATATCCCTTGTAAGGCTGTTTCAGACTGACGATAAGCAATCATTTGAGGTTGCATATCCATCTTACGCTTGGCACGTTGTAATTCACGACGGATTTGTTTAAATTCTGGCATATACGCACCAAAACGTTCTATTTCCTCAAAATGAGCTTTTTTATGTTGAAAATCAAGAATATCCTTTTGCAAATCATTATCGCAATTTAAGGCCTCTTGTGCTTTGATATATTGATGAAAGGTATCCGAATGTACAATATTAGCGAGTAATTCATCGACTTTTTCATCTAATGCGATTAATTCCTCATTAATAATCACACAAAATTCCCCCTTTATTATATTCTTCATCCAGTATTAAGACTAACATATCTTGTTTATGAAATGCAATACTTAATGCTTTTGCCTGATTATTTGTTAATTTGTTATGTAAGATTGGATTGGTTTGTAATTGTAAGGTAATATCCATACAATCTACACTCGGTGATAAAAAAATTCCGCGAGCATTTTCTAATTGGGCAATATCCGTCAAATGCTTCAACTCATCCGATGTAAAAGTAAAAAATGCCTCTGTTCTTTGTGTATGCATCTGTTTTAACTGAAGAATCCGTGCAGTACTTAATACTTTTTCAGGATTTTGCTCAAACTGCGCTAATGCCTTATTCGCCACAACATCTGAATCAGAATCGGCTAACTGATATTTTTTTTCATCAAGACGACTGAACAAGGTTAATAAATAGTTTGCTTTTTGCGCACTCAATTCCTCCCAATTTGCTAGTCGACTCTCATTTTCATAAATATCATATTGTCCTTTAATGATTTGATAAGGAGCCACCTTTAACAAATAAGGCGCATCTAAGTAACGAATCGCAAATAATTTTCCCGAAATTGGATGAAAATAGCAAATTGCATAGACTTGATTATTATAGCTAATAAATGGTCGATAGTTCATATCTTCTTCTGATAATTCAAATTGATAATCTTTATCTTGTAACTTTAAAGATAAGGAACTAGATACAGTAGCTTTCGATAATAAGTCTTCTAAGTCCATCCCTAGATAAAAATCATTATCTACTTTCCCTTTACTACCAAAAACTGTTAATTCTTGAATTTTACCATTATGATTTGTTAATACATCATAATTTTGATGTTGATTGGCAAATAAATATTCGGTATACCCATAACCTGTATCCACTTTTTGCAATTCTGTAGGTAATTTATCACGTACTGCTTTGATATCTTGACCAATCATCTGCGCATATAAATCCGCAACAATGTTTTCAGTATTTTGCTGCGGTCTAGGTTGTTTCAGTTTAACCGTATTAGATTGCGAGTTTATTTTCTTATTCATCGGATAAAAAACAGGCTGTAAATATACAAAAAGAAGGACCGAAATAAAAATAATCATAAACGATAATTTACGATATTTCATTTCAATCCCTCCAAATACATATTATTTTAATTCGATAAGCAAATCACCTGACTGAATTGTTTCGCCAGGATGTACATATAAATGATCGACTACCCCGTCAAAACGTGCTTCGATTGCCGTTTCCATTTTCATCGCTTCAGTAATCATCAAGACATCGCCCTTTTTCACATGATCACCTTTTTTCACTAATACTTGTAAAACAGATCCGGACATTGTCGCACCATATTGATTTTTATCTGTTGGTTCAGCTTTTTTACGATGAACAATGGTACTTTGAATAGATTTATCATTTACCACAATTTCGCGTCTTTGACCATTTAAGTTAAAGAACAAAATACGATTGCCTTCTTCGTCTGCTTCACCAATTTCATCTAACCGAATAATTAATACTTTTCCTTTTTCGATTTCAACATTAATTTTTTCGCCTAAACGCATCCCATAAAAGAAGGTTGGTGTATCTAATAGCTTGACTTCACCAAATTGATCATAGGCTTTACAGTAATCTAAAAAGACCTGTGGATACATCAAGTAACTCAAAACTTGTTCATCTTTAGGAGTAAAGCCAACTTTTTCAGCTAATTCACTACGCACCTTTTCAAAATCAACAGCTGGTGCTAACTGGCCGGGACGCACAGTTATAGCTGGACGGCCTTTCAAAATAATTTTTTGCAGTTTTTCAGGGAAACCGCCGACTGGTTGTCCAAGCTGTCCTTCAAAGAAAGAAACCACTGAATCAGGGAAACTTAAAGTATCGCCTTTTTCGTAAAGATCCTCTTCAGTTAATTGATTTTGAACCATAAATAAGGCCATATCCCCTACCACTTTAGAAGAAGGTGTCACTTTCACAATGTCCCCAAACATCATGTTTACTTTACGATACATTTGCTTGACTTCATCCCATTTATCACTTAGGCCAACCGCTTTTGCTTGTTGTTGTAAATTAGAATATTGCCCACCAGGCATTTCATGTAAATAGACTTCAGTTTGAGGCGCGTTCATGCCATTTTCAAAACTTTGATAATATGGGCGCACATCTTCCCAATAATGATTCAATGCTTGGGCTTTTTGAATATCCATTTGTGGTGCGCGTTTATCCCCCAACAAAGCATAGTATAGACTNGACATGCTTGGTTGACTCGTATGGGCACTCATTGCAGAAATAGCCACATCGACAATATCTACCCCTGCTTGAATTGCTTTTTCATAAGTCATAATCGCATTACCAGAAGTATCATGCGTATGAAGATGAATTGGCACATCCACAGTATCCTTCAATTCAGAAATTAAACGATAAGCAGCTTGTGGTTTTAATAAGCCTGCCATATCTTTAATCGCGATAATATGCGCACCTAAACTTTCCAAATCTTTAGCCATTTGTTTATAGTAATGTATATCATATTTACTACGAAGCGGATCATTAATATCACCTGTGTAACAAATCGCCGCTTCAGCAATTTTACCAGTATCTAAAACTGCTTGAATACTTGGTTCCATTTGAGCAGTCCAATTCAAACTATCAAAAATACGGAAGACATCGATTCCTTGCTTGGCTGACTCTTTAATAAAAGCTTGAATAACATTATCAGGATAATTCGAATATCCCACCGCATTGGAGCCTCTAAATAACATTTGCATCAAAGTATTCGGCATTTGTTGACGAATTTTACGTAATCTTTCCCACGGATCTTCATTCAAGAATCGATACGCCACATCAAAAGTTGCCCCACCCCACATTTCACTTGAGAACAATTGTGGAATAGCAAATTGCGTTTGAGCAGCAATTTTTTCAATATCATGTGTTCGAACACGGGTGGCTAGTAGACTTTGGTGCGCATCACGGAAGGTCGTATCCGTTAAAAGCACAGCCTGTTGTTCTTGAACCCATTTAGAAACAGCTTGCGGACCTTCTTTATCCAAAATCTTTTTAGCGGTAACAATTTCTTTATTTTGTGTAATTATTTCTTTTGGTACACGCGGCACTTCAAAGAATGGTTTTGCTTTTTTATCAATTCCTGGGAAACCATTAATCGTGATTTCACCAATATATTTCATGGTTTTATTCCCACGATCTCGCGTACTAGAAAACTCAAATAAACTTGGCGTATTGTCAATAAAGGTCGTCTTGGCATTTCCTGATTGAAAGACTTTATTGTGAATGACATTTTGCATAAACGGGATGTTTGTCTTAACCCCACGAATTCTAAACTCTTTCAAGCAACGTTGCATCTTCTGAATCGCTGCTTGGAAGGTGGCACCATGCGTACAAACTTTAACTAACAAAGAATCAAAATATGGTGTAACAATGGCACCCGCATAAGCATTACCAACATCTAAACGGACACCAAAACCACCAGGTGAGCGATAGGTATCGATTTTACCAGTATCAGGCATGAAATTATTCAATGGATCTTCTGTTGTAATCCGACATTGAATCGCTGCACCTTTAAGATAAATATTTTCTTGCTGTGGAATATGAATATCTTTATGTAAATCTTTCCCTTGAGCAATTAAAATTTGACTAGTCACAATGTCAATATCTGTAATTAATTCAGTAATCGTATGTTCTACTTGTACACGTGGATTCACTTCAATAAAGTAGAAATCATCGCCACTAACCAAAAATTCTACAGTTCCAGCATTGACATATCCGACATGTTTCATTAATTGAACAGCCGCACCACAGATTTTTTCACGTAATTCAGTTGATAATGATACACAAGGAGCTACTTCAACCACTTTTTGATGGCGTCTTTGTACTGAACAATCACGTTCGAATAAGTGCACAACATTGCCATGCACATCACCTAAGATTTGCACTTCAATATGTTTTGGATCAGCAATATATTTTTCTACATAGACTTCATCACTACCAAATGCGGCTTTAGCTTCACTCTTTGCACGATTGTAACCCTCTAAAGCTTGAGCATCATCAAAGGCCACGCGCATCCCACGACCACCACCGCCAAGGGCTGCTTTAATCATAATTGGATAGCCGTAATCCTTCGCAAACTGAAGCACCTCATCTACAGAGTCTACCGGGCCGTCACTTCCTGGAATAGATTGAATGCCGGCTTTCACGGCTGCTTCTTTTGCTTTAATCTTATCTCCAAAAATATCTAGATGTTCAAGTTTTGGTCCGATGAATGTCAGGCCTTCTTCTTGACAACGTTTCGCAAACTGTAAATTTTCAGATAAAAATCCATAGCCTGGGTGAATCGCATCTGCCCCAGCTTCTTTGGCGACTTGGATGATGCCTTCAATATCTAAATACGCTTCAATTGGCTTTTTACCTTCACCGATTAAGTAGGCTTCATCTGCTTTAAAACGGTGAACAGAATATTCATCTTCAGCTGCATAAATACCGACTGTTGCAATTCCTAACTCCGCACATGCACGAAAAACACGTATTGCGATTTCGCCACGATTTGCGACTAATACTTTTTTCATCGAACCACTCCTTGAATTTATTTATCAATACAACATCAATTTTTTCTTCTTTTCATCAGCACTAATATTTAAGACTAAACCAACACAGGCTGATAAAACAATTAAACTAGAACCACCTTGACTAAAGAATGGAAAGGTAATCCCCGTTAATGGAATCAAACCAGTAATTCCCCCTAAATTGATGAAGATTTGAATCAAAAATAATGAACCGACGCCTAAACAAATCATTGAATTAAAAGCATCATTTGAACGAATACCAATTAAAAGGATTCGTCCGACTAAAAACAACAATAAACCTAAAATACAAATAGCACCAATTAATCCTAATTCTTCAACAACAATTGCAAAAATAAAGTCTGTTGAAGCAGCAAAACTTAGGAAACCTTTCTTTTGGATACTATTTCCTAAACCTAAACCAAATAATCGACCATTAAACATTGCATAATAGCCATTTACCAGTTGATGACCGTCGCCAAATTCATCTTTAAATGGATTTAAGAATACTGCGAAACGAGAGGCAACGTGTGCAGGTAAAAAGCTACCATTGGTGATACGAATAATAAACATCGTAAGGATACTAAACGCAAAAGTGCCAAACGCTATGATATAACCATAAAGATAATTGATCCCACTAATCATCAACATTACGATTAGCAGTAAGGCAATAATCGCTGCGTTCCCAAAATCGGGATACAAGGCTAAAATCCCCATAGATAGCGCACACAGCCCTACAGGTACTTTAACAGCCTCAATCATCTTGTCAGGAATCAACACTTGGCGATCTGAAATTTGCGCAGCTAACATCCAAATCATCACAAACTTCCAAAACTCAACCGGCTGGATCGTCCCCAGTCCAGGAATTTGAATCCAACCATGAGCACCATTAACGGTTTTAAAACCAAAAGCAATCACCATCAAACCTAATACAATTGCGACAAATATCCGTACAAACTTCAAATTTTTTAGCATACTGAGCTTCATTTTATATAAGATAGCCATCAAAATAATACTTAAAAATAAAAAGATGGCTTGTTTGACCATATCAGTGATTGGATTTTTTCCTTGTGATATAAGAGAATATGATGATGCGCTATATACCATCATCAAGCCAATAACGGTCAAAATTAAATAGGGAATTAAAATACTATAATCTAATAAATGTCTTTTCTTTACTTTCTTTGACAACGGATCATCCTTGGGTCGCCCCATTTCCTTTCTAATGACATAAACTATGAATAAAAAAGGGAATAACTCACAAAGCTATTTCGTTATCCCCCCATTATATTTAACTACTTTAAAGTTATATCTTCATCTTTTTGTTCTGCAACATGCTGTTCTTTATAGACTTCTTGATACAATAAATCTAAGTTTTTCTCTAAGTCACTTAAAATTTGTTGACCTTCTGTACTATCTAAAATACCTAACTGAATCGCATAAGCAACTTGTCGTGATAAACCATACATTTGTGTATCCACCACTTCTTCAAAAGCTTTACAATGTGCGACACATAAACTATTCTTTTGATTTGCAATTAAGCGGCGAATACGTTGGGCTTCATTTTGTAATAACTCTACAGCATGTTCTCTAGAAACCTCTTTCATCTTACTCACTCCAATTTTGTCATGGTGTNTTTTATTATAGCACAATTTTTAAGTAAAAAAACAGCTTGAATCAATTTTGTAGAAAATCTTTAAACTAATGGACTAAATAAATAAGCATGTACTAATTGCTCCGTCGCTTGTACAGCTTCAATGTGGGTACGTTCGTAGGCATGACTAGATTCAATTCCTGCACCAAATAACGCATGCTTCACTTCGGCACCAGCTGAAAGCGCCGCAGAGGCATCACTGGCATAATACGGATAGATATCAAGCTTATAATCAATCGCATTTTCTTTACATAATTGTACTAAATGTTGACGGAAATCAAAATTGTAAGGACCTGAACCATCTTTCACACAAATTGAGACACTATATTCATCTGTCTGTTGGTCATCGCCCATCGCACCCATATCCACTGCTAAATATTCAACCACATCACTTGGAATATTGCTGTTCATGCCATGACCGACTTCTTCAAAGGTACTAAAAGCAAAATGTGTGGTAATGGGAAGTGTTAAGCTTTCTTCTTTGATTTGACGTAATTGATTCATTAAAATAGCGGCAGAAACTTTATCATCTAAATGACGACTCTTAATAAAGCCTAAATCAGTCACTTGGGTACGCGCATCAAAAGAAATGAAGTCTCCTACTTCGATACCTAATTGACGGACATCTTCTTCATTAAAGACTTTCGCATCCAAGCGTACTTCCATATTTTCTTGGTTTCTTTCAGCTGTACGCGCATCTTTATAAACATGCACACTGGTTTGATGCATTAATATTGTACCTGAAATGGTTTTCTCGCTTCCAGATAGATGAATCAAACAATTTTCACCTTCAACGGATGAATAACCAAAACCACCAATTAAATCAATTTTTAAACGTCCATTTGGTTTGATGGCACGAACCATTGCCCCAAGTGTATCTACATGGGCTGTGACAAATCGTTGTTGGTTATCATTTTCACCCTTTACTGTAACTACTAAACCACCTTTAGGAGTGATTTGTGGATTGTAACCAAATGATTGAAGTGTTTCGTTTACATATTGAATCACCTTATGTGTATATCCTGTTGGTGATGGAATAGCTGTTAATTGTTGAATATATTCCACTGTTTGCATCTCAGTCAGTCCTCTCTTGTGATTGATTTTATAATAAAAGGCGAAAACCTAATGATTAGTTCTCGCCTTAAAATTGACTACGCTTGTTCAGCCGTTTTACGTTTTTTAGCGGCTTTCTCACGTTCGTTTTTATTTAAGATTTGTTTACGTAGACGAATACTTTCAGGTGTTACTTCACAATATTCATCATCATTTAAAAATTCTAATGATTCTTCAAGCGTTAGAATTCTTGGCTTTTTAATCACCGCAGTTTGGTCTTTTGTAGCCGAACGTACATTGGTCATTTGTTTTGCTTTAGTGATATTTACAGTCAAGTCATTATCACGTGAATTTTCACCAACAATCATCCCTTCATAAACCTCAGTCCCTGGTTCAACAAAGACAGTACCACGCTCTTCAATA
>JGI24707J26582_10001460_pt1 | contig 18580 bp, 23 predicted proteins | sample BioPla1DNA1_FD_26582 | JGI IMG/M metagenome (IMG submission 26582)
GCGTTTAAATATATTTCTAATTTTATACAGTAACTCTGGAACTACAATGGAGAGGTTTACACAAAATTCTTGACACTACCGTTTTTCAAAAATAGTATTGTATTATTTGTAAATATACATTATATTATATATTGTATGTAAACATAAATATTTATATATTTAGTCATAAATACATCGAAATACACCATAATTCACTTATATGTATACATTTTGTAAAAAGGGGGGTTACAAATGGACACATATTCTTTGCTTCGGTCTGCATTGAATGTTTCTTCACAAAGAGCAGAGTTGACTTCGAGTAACATTGCAAATATCAATACACCTAACTACAAAGCAAAAAGGGTAGAGTTTGAAAGCTATCTTAAAAATGCGTTAAATGGAGAAACTTTGTCTTTAAACACAACTCATGTTAATCATTTAAATCCAAATAATTTACAAACNAAAGTCATAACTAGCCGAGATACTTCATTAAAAGAAAACGGGAATAACGTAGATTTAGAAGTTGAAATGTTGAATCAATCAACAAATTCACTCTATTATAGTGCCCTGACTGCTCAATTAAATGGTCGTTATCAAATGCTGAACTATGTATTGAGTAATAATTAAGGATTAATGAGGAGGGATAGTTATGTCTATTTTTAATGGTCTGAATATAAATGCAACTGGATTATCTTTAGAAAGGTTGAAGTTAGATACAATTTCTACAAATATTGCAAATGTGAATACAAATGCAACAATAGATAGTCCAGCTTATCGAAAAAAGCAAATAGAATTTTCTGAAAATGTTAAAAGTTATCGTGAAACATTAATGGATGGAAGATTAGCAAATGAACGTCCACATAGTTTTGGGGTACAAGTAGATCGTATCGTTGAAGATGAAACGCCTAAGCTAAGTTACGACCCAACCAACCCTGCAGCTGATGAAAATGGCTATGTAGAGATGAGTAATGTAAATATTGCCGATGAAATGGTGGATATGATTCAAGCGTTAAGAACATATCAAGCTAATGCAGCAGCAGTAGAAATGAATAAAGGAATTTTGAAGAAGGCTTTAGAAATTTCGAAGAATTAATAATATAGAATAATCGAGGATAAGAGAATGGATGGAATAGGTCAATTACAAAATTTGATGAATTATCAGACACAACTGAGAGAAGTGCAGGGTGTGAATTTAAATAATGCTTCGGCATTAGAATCAGTAGACGAAGTGAATCATGAAACATTTGGTGATTATTTAGGTAAAGCAATTGAAACGCTAAATCAAAATATGAATACCATGAATGAAGCTACTAAGCAAATGATTACGGGAGATCAAAGTGATTTAGGACAGGTCATGATAAAAATGACAGAAGCACAACTGTCGCTGCAAACAGCTGTGCAAGTTAGAAATAAGTGCTTAGAAGCATACAATGAAATAAAAAATATGCAAATCTAGTTAGTTGAACTTTGGGGGAGGTTTTTTAGTGGCTGGTCGTTTTCAAGAAGTCATCGAGCGCATCAAAACAAGCTGGTCGAATCTGTCGACACTGCTCAAAAGAGCAGTTATCTTAGGAAGCATTAGTGTTTTGATTGTACTCGGTGTTTCTTTATATTTAATGAATAAAGTCAGTTATGGAGTGCTTTTTGCTGATTTATCAGAAGCAGATGCTGGAACTATAACTGCAGACTTGAAGTCAAAAAACATCAATTATAAATTACAAGATGGCGGAAAAACTATATTAATTGATCAGAGTAAGATTGATGAATATCGGATTTCTTTGGCCGTTGATAATAAGCTACCTGATAGTTCAACCGGATTTGAGTTGTTTGACCAAGCGGGTATGATGACTACTGATGAAGACAGAAAGATTATGTATCAACGTGCGTTAACGGGTGAATTGCAGCGGTCAATATCATCGTTAAGTGACGTACAAAAAGCAAAAGTTATCTTGGTTTTGCCTGATGAAGGTGTTTTTAAGGATCAAAAGGATAATGCTTCTGCTTCGGTTGTTTTAACTTTAAAAGGAAGTTCTATTTCTCAAGAAGCTGTTCAGGGAATTGTGGCTCTAACAACTGCATCTGTAAAAAATTTATCAAGCGAGAATGTAAAGGTAGTAGATAGCAAAGGTAACGTATTGGCTGATGGTAGCAAGTCATCAGTGAGTAGTTCTGGAATTAGTCAACATTCATTAGATATGCAACAACAATATGAGCAACAGTTGCAAAATAAAATTTTAAAATTGTTAGAACCTATATATGGTGCAGGGAAAGTAAATGTTTCTATTAACGCCGATTTAGATTTTGATGCAATTGAGAGAAAAACAGTTAAATATGCTGATCCAAAAATTAGAAGTGAAAATGTACAAGCTTCTGGTTCGGGAGAAAATATCCAAAATGCCCAAACAAATACAGTTACCGATAATGTAAGTAATGTTACTGGAAATACTGGTGACGGTGAGAATAATAGTTATTCTAGAACGGTCAACAATGAATTAAACACAGAGACTACGACAGTGGTTAATGCACCAGGAAGTGTGAAACGTCTAACAACTTCAGTGGTTATCGATGGTAATTTATCTAATAATGTTCAAAGAGAAGTACGCGTTCTGGTTTCTTCGGCTATTGGATTTGATGAAGATCGTGGGGATGTTATTTCTGTTCAGGGAATGAACTTTAAAGCAACGCAAGGAGATAGTGATAAAATCACCGATCAATTANCAGATTTAGCTAAGAAACGCACATTCATTTACGTTGGTGCGGGATTAAGTATTTTTATCATATTGCTAATCATCGGTTTAGTACTGTTCTTTGCGAGAAGACGTCGTAGAAAACAAGAGGAAGAAGATTATGATGTCGATATTAGTATGGATGAAGAAGAGCAAGAAGTCCAAGAAACTCCGAAGGCTACAGGTTCAATTATTGACATTAGTTCTGATGATTTCAATGTGGAAGATTTAGAAGAGTTAATCAGAACAAAAGATAAACGTAATGAAAAAGCAACAAAATATGCTGAACATNATCCACAAGCAGTTGCAGATTTAATTAAAGCATGGACGAAACAAAAATGATGAAGAGAGGGTNTTAAAGTGACTGAGACTATGGATGGCGTGAAAAAAGCAGCGATACTCCTAATTTCCTTAGGGTCAGATATTTCATCAAAAGTTATGAAGCTCCTTCCAGAATCAGTCATTAGGAAGGTAAGTTATGAGATTGCAAATATTGAGACAGTTACACCAGAAGACCGCGACAGTATTTTGAATGAATTTTTAGAGACTTCAATTGCCCAAAAATATGTAATTGATGGCGGATTTGATTATGCTAAAAATTTGTTAAATCAGGCGTTAGGTCCACAAAGAGCCAAGGAAGTAATCGATGTATTATCTCAGATTCAGTTACGTGAGCGGCCTTTTAATATTGCACGTAAGGCAGATACGCAACAACTAATTAATCTATTATTAAATGAACATCCTCAAACAATTGCACTAATTATGTGTTATGTGCAACCAGATAAGGCTGCAACGATTCTATCTAATTTTCCTCCACAAATGCAAGTGGAAATTGCTGAGAGAATCGGGATGATTGCAAGTACTTCACCAAATACGATTAAACGAATTGAAAAGGTAATTGAAAACAAATTCTCTAATTTTGTGGAAAATAATACGGAAGCTGCTGGTGGTGTTCATACATTAGTAGAAATTCTAAATTCAGTGGGACGGAGTACAGAGAAAAATATTTTGGCCGATTTGGANAAACGTCAGCCAGAATTATCCAGCGAAGTCAAATCCAGTCTGTTCACTTTCGACGATATTATCACTTTGGACAAACTCGACGTTCAAAAAGTATTGCGTTTTGTGGACAACAATGTATTGGTATTGGCGCTTAAAGGCACAGGAGATGATATTAAAGAATTTATTTTCTCTAACTTATCTTCACGTGCAGTCGAAAATATCCAAGAAGAAATGCAATTTATGGGTCCTACTCGTTTGTCAGCGGTTGAGGAAGCACAACAAAAAGTTGTATCTATCATTCGTCGCTTAGATGAAGAAGGAGAAATTTATATCACAAGGGGAGAACAAGATGACGTTGTTAAATAGTAGTTTATACAAATCAGTGTCTACAATTTCTAAGAACACGACCAAAATTATTACAACTCAAGTTCCCACAAAAGAACAAGTCAATGAATTGCATCATTCCAAACAAATGTCTCGTGCTCAATCACAATATGAATATGAAATGGCTAAAATTGAAGAAGAAAAATTTAGAATTCTCCAAGAGGCAATGCAAGAAGCCGAAAAGATTAAAAATCAAGCTTTTAATGAGGCTTACGAACAAGGCCAGTTAGCTGGACACAACGAAGGATACCAAGCTGGGTTTCAAGAAGGTTATCAACATGGTTTTCAACAGTCTTTAGATGAAACTAAAGAAATGTTACNAGAAGCCAAAAATAGTTATCAAGAAACTATCGAAAAGCGTAATCAATACGTTCAAGAAGTAGAAGAAGATTTACTTGAGACAAGTGTTCGATTAGCAGAAAAATTATTGATGGACACTCTGGAACAAACACCAGAAAAAATTAGTAATCTATTAAGTCCTATTCTTCTGAGTCTAGAAGAACCAGATCAATTAATTACTGTACATGCTCATCCAAAACATTTTGAACATTTGGATGAACGATTGCAAAAGATGAAACAAGAAATTTTGAATTTTAGATATTTATTACTAAAGGATGCTTCACTTTCGGTTGGTCAGATAGCTATTGAATCTGAAAATCAGAAAATTGAAGTAGATGTAGAAAAAGAATTAAATCAGGTACTTAAAAATTTGAGAGAAATTAAGTGATTAAAATGGATTTTCATTTTCGAAAAGATAAATTGGATTTAGTAACGAAGACGAAGCGACTGTATACCATTTATGGAAAAGTGAGTGAAGTGGTAGGGCTAATTATCAAGGTAGATGGTTTAGACGCTTTCGTTGGTGAAATTTGCGAAATTTATGTAAAAAATTTAAATACGATAGCGATGAGTGAAGTCGTTGGTTTCGTAAAAAATACGGTGCTACTGATGCCACTAGGAGAACTTGCAGGTATTGGCCCAGGTTGTTTAGTAAGAGCAACAGGACAGACATTAATGGTAAAAATTAGTGAAGAAATGTTGGGGTCTACACTTGACGGATTAGGAAGGCCAATTGACGGTAAAGTATTTTCCAAAACTCAAGANTATCCAGTATCTCAAGACTCGCCAGATCCATTTCAACGTAAGCCAATCGCAAATGTAATGAGAACAGGTATCCGAGCAATTGATGGTTTAATGACGGTTGGTGAAGGACAACGAATGGGAATATTTGCCGGAAGTGGTGTTGGTAAAAGTACATTACTTGGGATGATTGCTAGATATTGTGATGCTGATGTGATTGTTATAGGCCTTATCGGAGAGCGTGGACGCGAGGTAAAGGAATTTATAGAAAATGATTTAGGAGAAGAAGGATACAAAAAATCAGTCGTAGTATGTGCAACTTCTGATTCGCCACCTTTAGTTCGTTTAAAAGGGGCACATGTGGCAACCGCTATTGCAGAATATTTTCGAGATCAAGGAAAAAGAGTCGTACTTATGATGGATTCAGTTACTCGATTTGCAATGGCCCAACGAGAAATTGGTTTATCTATAGGTGAGCCACCTACGACTAAAGGATACACACCTTCAGTTTTTACTGCTTTACCTAAATTATTAGAGAGAAGCGGAATGTCAAATAAGGGTTCAGTCACAGCATTTTATACTGTATTGGTTGAAGGTGATGATATGAATGAACCAATTGCAGATGCTGTTCGAGGAATATTGGATGGGCATATCTTACTTTCTAGAAAGATTGCCTCTCAAAACCATTATCCAGCAATAGATGTTCAAAATAGTTTGAGTCGTTTAATGAAGTCTTTAGTGCCAGATGAGCAATATAAACGTGCAGGTGAATTAAAAGAAAATTTGGCAACATATCAAGAAAGCAAGGATTTAATTGATATTGGCGCATATAAGCACGGGTCTAATGCAGTAATTGATTACGCTATTTCATTACATCATCCAATTGATAACTTTTTAAAGCAAAAGGTAGATGAATTTTCAGAATATGATCAAACAGTAGGAAAGTTACATGCTCTATTTAGCGATATTTCAGTAGCTCGAAATTAATAAAGTTAACAAAGTTCATTAGTGGGGGAATGAAAGCATGAAGAGGTTTGAATTTTCATTGGCTAAATTATTAGATTATCGATGGCAAATTGAATTAGAAGCAAAGCGAGAATACGCAAATTGCCAGCGAATATTAAATGAAAAAGAAGAGCGTATGCAGGGCCTAATGAAAGAAAAACAAGGTCTGTTGGAAATTAGAGAAGATAGTGTAAATCGTATGCAGATTCAGCAATGGTATTTGCTTGCTTTAGAAAGACAGATGACTGATACTCATCATGAATTAATTGCGCAAAGACAGCTTTTACAAGAGGCACTGGACAAGTATATTGATGCTCAAAAAGAACGAAAAATCTTAGAAAAGTTAAAAGAAAAGCAATTAGCAGAGTATGAACACACTATAAAGCAAGAAGAACAAAAGATGCTTGATGAAATGGGATCTCGTCGTATTGCTAGCGCTTTGTAAGGAGGGGGAAGATGATTCAGTCCATCAATACAGCAACTCTAGGTATTACAGAGAATAAAAAAAACGGAATAGATAACCAACCAATTGTTGACGTAGGAATATTTTTACAAACACTAGCTCACTCACTAGCAAATAATGACAGTACAACGGGACAATTTGTGTCAAAAGATGAATCGAAAGCATCTGGTGAGATAACGCAAGTAGAAAGTAAGTTTGAAAAGGATTTAGTTGAACAATTTATGCACTTTTTCTCTGAATGCGGACTTGATAAAGAAGGTTTTACTACTAATTATCAGCTTAATAGTGATAGTCAAATTATTTTAACTGAGTTAGTTTCACAATTCAATACAAAATCCATTGAACAAGATGATTTAATTTCCCAACTTGTTCAAATGATAAATGGAAGTCCAGAATTATTTAGAGTTTTTTCTGAAAAAGTAATGAATTCCGACGACTATCCGCTTTTAAAAGAGATGTTTGTTGAATCAAATCAACTTAATTTGCTTCATTTGCATTTACCAGTCTTGCAAAAAGATGAATTAGATTATTTTGTAAATAGTACGACTACTACTCGTTTTCAAAAAGTAGATGAACAATCAACTGATGCAATACAGAGAAATAATATTCTATTTACTCGTGAAGGCGCATCTGAAGAAAAAAATAAAATATCTACAGAGAAAATATCAGTGTCTAATGAATCACAAATACTAAGTATATCGGAAGTGNATGTCCTAGTTTCTCTTGTATCGNCTGATAATATGAAATCGTTGAACGGAAATATGAGTGAAAAAATTAGTGTTGATAATATTCAAGAATTGCCGCAAAAACTAGCTTCTAATCTAGTCGAAAAGGTGCAAGAAGCGAAAAATCCGAGTATGCAGCAAGTGACTATTGAATTGTCACCTGAAAATTTAGGAAAGCTAGAGATTTCTATTAAAATAACAGAAAGTAAAGTGCAGTTAGAAATTCATACAGATAGTCAGCAAACACTAAAATTAATGGAAAATTTCACTAATAAATTTGAACAAGTTTTAGAAAAGCAACAATTTTTAAATCAAAATGTTCATAATAAAACGAATACTCAAGTTCAATTAGAGCATGTTCAAAGTCCATTTCAATCGCTAAATCATCAATTTTCTCAACAGGGATTTCAACAAAACTATACACAACAAAGCCAAAAGTTTAAAAATACGTTTAAGGCTCAAGAAAAAGTTGAAAAATTAGAAGAAGAGATAAAAGATAAGCAGATTAATAGTACAATAAGCATCTTGGCATAAAAAGGGGGAGTAACATGCCGATAAATGATTTAACTCAAATAAATACAATGACAACTGTTGCAAGCCAAAATCAAAAGAATAACCCATCAGAAATTTCAATGGATGATTTTTTGAAAATACTAGCTGCTTCAATGAGTAATCCAGCTCTATCAGGTGGAGAATCTTCGTCAGGTAATCAAGGAACTGATTACATTAGTCAATTTGTTGAATTTACTTCACTGCAACAGTTACAAACGCTTGGAAAAAGTTTAGATTCAACCTTAAAATTGCAACAACAGCAACAAGCGTTTAGCTTAATTGGTAAAGTAGTGACATTGGATGATAATGGACAAGAAGTAACAGGAAAAGTCGATAAGGTTAAAATTATTGATGGACATCCTAAATTATTAATAGACCAACATGAATATCCAAGTGAAAGTGTTAAAGAAGTTAAAAATGCGTAATAAAAGGAGAAATGAATTATGTTAAGATCACTTTATTCAGGCGTAAGTGGAATGAAAAACTTACAAAACAAAATGGACGTAGTAGCTAATAACATTGCCAATGTTAATACAACTGGCTTTAAATCTAGCCGTGTGTTATTTCAAGATGTAATGAGCCAAACGACTGCAAAGGCTTCTGCTCCAGGTAATGGCTTAGGAGGAACAAATGCACGACAAATCGGTTTAGGGGTTCAGACAGGTGCAATCGATGTCAATACAGCAGTTGGTGCACCACAAACAACCGGCCGAAGCATGGATTATTATTTGTCAGGACCTGGTTATTTCATGGTTCGCGGTGCTGGAGCAGATGCGAATGCTACTACATATTTTACTCGTGATGGCGCTTTTGTTCGCGATAGTGCTGGAAATATTGTTAATAGTAACGGGATGAAATTATTGGCTCAAACATTAGCTAGCCCAGTAGAATATACAGATGACTTTGATCAAAACGCGACATTTGGTGATATTCAAATGGATGCATTAAAACCTATTCAAATTCCCGCGGAACAAAATGGCGCTCAATATAGTGCAATGACTATTGACCAAAATGGTTTGATAACTGCAAAATATGGTAACACTGTATATGTAATGGGTAAATTAAAAGTAGCCGCATTTAATAATCCTGAGGGTTTAGAAAAAGTAGGAAATAACAACTATATTTCTTCAAACAACTCTGGTGATCCAATGGTTACAAGTATTGGTGATCGTGGAACAGGCCAATTAAGTTCTGGATTTTTAGAAATGTCAAATGTGGATTTAGCAACTGAGTTTACAGATATGATTATCGCAAATCGTGCGTATCAAGCTAACTCTAGAAGTATTACAACCTCAGATGAAATGTTACAAGAATTGATTAACTTGAAACGTTAATAGGAGTATTCAATGATTGAATTAACTAGCTTTAATGGGAAAATATTTTATTTGAACCCTGACTTAATTTATCGAATGGAAGAAGTTCCAGACACAACAATTACTTTAGTAGACGGAAAAAGTTTGATAGTCAGAGAATCTGCTAAAGATGTAGTTAATCTTATTATTTCATATCGTCAACAAACACTAAGTCAAGTTGCAAATGTATTGAAGTTAGAAAGTGAGGAAGGGTAATCGTGGAAGAAAATCAAAAGAAGAAAGGCAAAAAAGACAAGAAAGAAAAGAAGGAAAAAGGAAATTTAAATCCTTTACTTCTGTTGCCAATTATGCTTGTATTGACGGTTGTTGGTAGTGTAGCTGGGATGGTAATCATGAACCAATTTATCGCCCCAAAACAAGAAGTCAAAGTTGCCAAACAAGATGGTAAAATTGAAGAAGGACAGACAATTGTCCCTTTGAACGAATTTTTAGTAAACTTAGCCAAAGGTAAATCTGGTAATCAACAATATATGAAAATTACGATTTCGATATTAGTTGATGATAAAAAGACAAGTGAAGAAGTTACAAAGAATGTCGCGGTAGTTCGTGATGCATGTGTCAATTTACTCCGTCAAAAAAATGCAGAAGATATTTTAGGATCAACGGAATCTGTCACTAATTTGAAAAAAGAATTGAAGCTAGCGATTAACAATAATTATGGAAAAGATATCGTGCGACAAGTCTATATCACAGATTTTGTCATTCAATAGGAGAAAAACATGGATTTAATCTTTCCAATCATTAAAATGGTTGTATTTTTAATAGTAATTCTATACTTGGTAGTTCAGGCGCTTAAATTCTTAAATAAGCAAATGAATCCTGAAAATAGTATTTTACAAGTGATTCAGCGAATCTCGGTGAGTAAATCTTCCTCAATTGCGATTGTAAAGATGTTTGATAGATACTATGTGATGAGTATCTCAGAAAACCAAAATCAAATTATCAAGGAATTAACTTTAGATGAAATACAATCATTAAAAGCATTTCAAAAAGAGCAAGCGCTGAAACAAAGCCAATTACCAAAAGAATTTCGAAAATTGCTTAATAAAGAAATAAATAGCTTACAAAAGAGAAAGGATGCAACCAATAATGAGAAAAAATAAAAAGCTTATCTTTGTGTTGCTCTCATGCTTTTGTGTATTAGCATTTTTTGTTACAAAAGATGTTTACGCAGTTGATACAAAAGAAATTCAAGATACGGTAAATGGACTGCTAAATACAGGTAATGATAATCAAACAATTAATACGTTTGTCTTATTAACTTTATTGTCTATTGTTCCTATTTTAATGATTATGACAACTTCCTTTACGAGAATTGTTATGGTCCTATCTTTCACCAGAAATGCTTTAGGTACACAACAAGTACCACCTAATCAGGTTATTATTGGCTTGGCTTTATTTTTGACCTTCTTTGTGATGAAACCTGTTTATACAGATATTAATAACGAGGCTTTAAAACCTTATCAACATAATGAGATAACACAAGCTCAAGCATTTGAACGAGCTGAAGATCGAATGAAAGAGTTTATGTATAAACAGACAAAAGAAAAAGATTTACAACTTTTTGTCGACTTATCAGATGAAAAAAAAGAGTATAAAAGTTATAAAGATGTTCCAATTACAGTAATTACACCAGCTTTTGTTATCAGTGAGTTGAGAACTGCTTTCAGTATAGGATTTTTAATTTTTATTCCATTTTTGATTATCGATATGGTTGTTTCAAGTATTCTGATGTCTATGGGGATGTTCATGCTTTCGCCAATGATGATTTCATTACCATTTAAATTGTTACTGTTTGTATTAGTCGATGGGTGGTATCTAATCGTTGAATCCTTGGTTAGAAGTTTTAACTAAGAATAGTGAATCAACTGAGAGTAACAGAGGAGGATGAGCATGAATGTTCAACTAGTTATTGATATTATGCGTGAATCATTTATTCGTATCTTGTTAATTGCTGGTCCGCCATTACTAATTTCGATGGCAATTGGATTAATAATCAGTATTTTTCAAGCAACTACGCAAATTCAAGAACAAACATTGACTTTTGTGCCAAAACTAGTGGCTATCTTTTTAACCATTATTATTGGTGGAAATTTCATGATTAACGTATTATTGAATTTTACAAAGTATATTTTTCGGTTGATAGCAGGGCTGTAAATATGTCAGATGTAATTATTCAAACAGTTTTATTAATATTTATTCGTGTTTTTTCTTTTATTGTGGTAGCACCTTTTTTCTCACAACGAGGTTTTCCTATTTTGGCTAAAATTGTAGTGTCATTCGCAATTACTACAGGTGTGCTACCAACCGTTCCAACTCTAGGGCAGTCTTATGATTTGTTTGTTTTGGGTTTGTTTTGTGTAAAGGAGACACTACTTGGATTGGCTCTAGGCTATATTTGTCAATTGATTTTTGCAGGTTTTGAAATTGCCGGACATTTGATTGATTTTCAAGTGGGATTTTCAATGGCTCAGGCATACGATTCTCAATTTCAAATCATGATGTCACAATTTGGGAAGATTTATTATTGGATGGGAACGGCATTAATGTTCATAACAAATCTTCATCTGATGATGTTACAGGGGTTAATTAACAGTTTCAAAATTGTAGGACTTACCCAAGCGACACTGGGGGGCAATGGTGTGGATGGCTTAACCCATTTAGTATCTATGACAATTGAAATGGGATTTAATTTAGCTGCTCCTTTGGTATTATCTGCGCTATTAATAGATATTGTTTTAGGTGTTATCTCACGTTCTATTCCACAGATTAATGTATTAGTTATGGGATTATCCGTTAAGTCAATCTTTGCATTTATTGTGTTCATGCTCTTATTACCGAATTTGGTAAGTTTTTTACTTAAACAAATACCAAATATGATAATTTATATGCGTGAGTTTTTAAATACTATGAAATAAATAGAAATATATCAAAAAGGAGTGAAATTGTTATGGCAGATAAGGATGGCAAAACAGAACAGCCCACGGCCAAAAGGTTAGAAGATGCCAGAAAAGATGGACAAATTCCAAAAAGCCCAGACTTAGTTGCCGCAATTTCCCTATTTGTATTTTCAAGCTTATTGATTCCTCTTTGGCAAAGAGTAGCTAGCCAATTAATTCCATATATGACTAGATTTTTTGAAGATTTGTATTTATTTGATGAACAAATCCATGGTTTAAATAAATTGTTGGGGCAAAGTGTTTATTTATTCTTTTTAATTGTTATTCCCTTTTTGGCTATTAGTTTAGCAATTGGTTTAGTAGGAAATTTTATTCAGGTAGGACTGCTATTTACTAGTAAAGTTTTACAGCCAAAATTTTCCAAAATTAATCCAATTAACGGCTTTAAAAACATGTTTGGTATGAATTCTCTAGTAAATTTAGCTAAGAATTTGGCAAAGCTTGGTGTTGTAATCTATTTAGGATATGTAAAAATAAAAGATTACTTACCACAACTTCTTAATTCTAGTGATGTAGGTACGATAAAGCGACTGGGATTTTTACTAGAGTTTGCTAAAGCATGGACATTACAAGTTTCTATATTTTTATTGGTAATTAGTATATTAGATTATCTATACCAACGATATAAACATATCCAAGGATTAAAGATGACTAAGGAAGAAATTAAAGAGGAAACTAAGCAGTCTGAAGGTGATCCGCAAGTCAAAGCAAAAAGGCGAGCTAAACACCGTGAAATCATTAGTAATTCAATTAATAAAGTTAAAGAGGCAACGGTGGTCGTTACCAATCCGACACATTTAGCAATCGCCTTAAGATATGATACCAATCAAGATGCTGTGCCTTTTGTATTAGCAAAAGGGCAAGATGAGTTTGCTCAAAAAATTAAAGAAGAAGCCAAGAAAAATGATGTAACAATGATTGAAAATAAACCAGTTGCTCGAGCGCTTTATCCTTTAGTTGAAGTGGGAGAGTATATTCCAGTGGAAATGTATGAAGCAGTAGCAGAAATTATTGCTTTGGTATATCAACTTGAAGAAAAGAAAAAATATAAAATTTAGAATATGAGAAATGTAATTTAGAAAGGAAGGAATGTTAATGGAGGCCAATCGAAAAACGAAAGTACTCAATCGAACAGATGTCATCGTTGCTTTTTTAGTGGTAGCAATAATTGGCTTGATTATTGTTCCTTTACCAGCTTTTTTACTTGATTTATTAATCGTAGTAAATTTAACCATTGCTATTAATATTTTGTTAATTACTTTATTTACGAAAAATGTATTGGAATTCTCAACTTTTCCAACAGTACTTTTAATTACAACTATTTTTCGCTTGAGTTTGAATTTATCCTCCACGCGTTTGATTTTATCACGTGGTAATGGTGGACATGTCATAGATGCCTTTGCAAATGTTGTTACAGGGAGTAATTATATTGTTGGTATTATTTTATTTATCATCATTATGATTGTGCAATTAGCGGTAGTGACTAAAGGTGCAGGTCGTGTTTCTGAAGTATCTGCTCGTTTTACGTTAGATGCAATGCCAGGGAAGCAAATGGCAATTGATTCAGATTTAAATGCTGGATTAATTACAGAAGAACAAGCCAGAATTCGACGTAAAGATTTACAAAGAGAAGCTGATTTTTATGGTTCAATGGACGGAGCCAGCAAGTTTGTTAAAGGAGATGCAATTGCTGGTGTTTTAATCACATTAATTAATTTAATTGGTGGGGCTATAATCTTCTCAGTTAATGGTAGTTTAAGTATTACCGAAGCTTTATCTCAATTTGGTAAACTTTCTATCGGGGATGGTTTAGTGAGTGCCATTCCTTCCTTATTAATTTCAATTGCATCAGGGGTAATCGTCACCCGTTCAGATAATGATAGTACTTTTGGAATGGATATTTTTCAAGACGCAACTAGAAATCCAAATTTATTTAGGATTGTAAGTGTCATCTTGTTTGTATTGGCATTTGTTCCAGGTTTTCCATTTATTCCCTTTGTACTGATTGGACTTGGATTATTGGGGGCAAGTTTTGTTATTAAACAACAAGAAGAAAAAGAAATAGCTCTACGTCAAGAAGAACAACGAAAATTAGAGCTTCAGCGTAAAAAGCAAGAGCAAGAAGATGATGATTCTGTTGCTTCTTTTCAAGTGGAACCAATCGCTTTGGAAATTGGTTATGGGCTAATTCCATTAGTAGACAGTTCTATTGATAATAGTTTGATGAGCCGCATTGTTGCTATTCGAAAACAAAGCGCACATGAATTGGGAATACTAGTTAGTCCAGTGCGGATTCGTGATAATTTGTATTTAGAACCAAATTGTTACTCTATTAAGATTAGAGGAAATGAGATTGCAAAAGGGGATGTTTACCCTAATCAAGTAATGGTAATTAGCCAAAATGATGATCCGATACCATTTCATGGTATTGCGACAAAAGAGCCTGCTTTCCATCTAGATGCTATGTGGATTGATGAAGCTGAGAAAGAAAATGCTGAACTTCAAGGCTTTACAGTTATCGAACCATTAACAGTGATTACGACTCATTTGAAGGAAGTCATTTATGCTCATGCTTCTGAATTGCTAGGCAGACAAGAAGTTAAAAAATTACTTGAAGGTATTAAAGATCAAAATAATGTTGTTATTGACGAATTGATTCCAGATATTATGCGTTTAGGTGAAGTACAAAAAGTATTACAAAATTTATTGGATGAAAAAATTCCAATCAATGACCTGGCAACNATTTTGGAAACATTNGCTGACTATGGTTTAGTTACCAAGGATACGGAAATGCTAACGGAATATGTTCGTCAAGCCCTTAAAAGAACAATCGCTAATAAATATGCTGATGAAGAACATCGGCTAAATGTGATTGTTGTACATCCGAAAATTGAAGATATGATTGCTCAAAGTATTCAAAAAACGGCTACAGGTTCATTTCCTGTGTTGAAACCTGATATGGTTAATCAATTGTTGGAAAAACTAGGTAATTTACATCATGAATTATTAGCAAATCAAGTAGACCATGTTGTCTTAGCTTCACCTAAAATTCGCTTGGCCTTTCGGAAGATTATCGCGTTTAACTTTCCTGATATTGCTGTGTTATCGTTAAATGAGATTCCAAACGAAATTATGATTGAAACTGTGGGAAATATTGAGTTTTAGGATGAAACAAAAATTCGTAGTGGGGGGAATTTAGATGTATGGGACTACGCGTGAAGAAGAAATATTAAAATATTTGCCGTTAGTAGATCGAGTGGTTAGTAGAATTTCCGTGAAAAGCTCAGATTATGATAAAAGCGATTTGGTAAACATCGGGGTTATTGGATTAATGGACGCATTAAGAAAATATGATGCTTCTAAAAAAGTTCCGTTTGAAAGTTATGCTATCATCAGAATCAAAGGTGCTATTTTAGATGAAGTGCGTAAAAATTCAAAAATTTCGCGATACAAGATGAAGAATGTGAATGATTTTTATAAAGCTCGTAATGATTTGCAACAGAGTTTGAAACGTGAAGTAACAGATAAAGAGATTTGCGATTATTTGAACATCAATGAACAACAGTTAGCAAATATCTATGATAGTTTGCATTATTTAGCTAGTGTCTCATTGGAAGAAATGTTGTTTTCTAGTGAAGATGATGGTGTTGAGCTTAAAGACACAATTCAAGATGAGTCAATGAATAATGCTCTAGATATTCTTGTAAAAGATGAACAGCAAGGAGCTTTAGAAAAAGCAATTGCAATATTATCTGAGCGTGATCAATTAATTTTAAGTTTGTATTATAAAGAAGAATTGACATTAAAAGAAATCTCAGAAGTGTTAGATATTTCTATTGCTCGTGTTTCACAACTGCATGGCAAAATCATTATTAAATTAAGAGAGAGTATACAGGAGGAATTAGCATGATTCGTTCATTAGATACAATTTATAAAAGTGTTCATGTATTACAAAAACGTCAAGAAAATTTGAATAGTAATATCGCCAATACAAATACTAGCGGCTATATGGCTAAGGATTTATTTCAAAAAACATTAGAAGGTGTGCCATTACATAATTATGAAGATGGCGTTAAAATGGATAGATATCATCAAGTTGGTGATTTTACATTTGGTAATGGTTTGAGTGGCGCATACTTAAATACTAATCGCGGAGCCTTGAAAAATACTGGTCGTTTAACGGATTTTGCAGTTAATGATAATGGTTTCTTTACCGTACGAATGAATAATGGTCAAATGGCGTATACACGAAATGGTAACTTCCAATTGAATAATCAAAATCAGTTAGTAACTCAAGAAGGCTATCAAGTTTTAGGCGCAAATAATCAACCAATTACTTTGGAGATGGGGCGAACACCTAATTTTTTAATCACAAGTTTTGCTGATGAAAACGCCCTAGTAAGTATGGGAGATACCTATTATACAAGTAATCAGGCTGGCCGAATCATTAATAATGCATCAGTTGTTCAAGGTTATGTAGAAGGTTCTAATGTTAACGTTGCTGATGAGATGGTTAAAATGATTCAAACAACTCGAGAATTTGAAGCGAACCAAAAAGCGTTAAATACAGTGAATGAAACTTTGAATAAAGCAGTTAATGAATTAGGTAGAGTATAAAGCGAGGCGATAACTTAATGAATATGAATAGCATTTTATCAATAAGTAAAACAGGACTTACTCAATTACAAAAATCACTAGATAATACAGCTAATAATATTGCTAACGTTAATACTGTTGGCTTTAAAGCGAATGAAATGAGCTTTAGAGAACTATTAAATAACCCAACTACTAATCGAGAAGTTGAACAACTTAATAACCCACAGAATATCGACTTTAACGCTGGGTTACAAACTAATGTACAAGCTATTAATTTTACCCAAGGAAGTTTAGCAAGCACGGGATTGCCTACTGATTTGGCAATTAGTGGGGATGGCTTTTTTAGAGTATTCGATGCTGCAGGAAACCAATTTTTAACAAGAGATGGCGCTTTTCGTTTAGATAGCCAGAATCAATTAGTCAATCAACAAGGTTATCGCGTAGATGTCACTTACACGATACCAAGTCAAAATTGGCCAAATAATGCAATTAGTATTAATAGTCAGGGAATCATTTCAACAAGAAACAATGATCAAACAATCGAACTAGGTAGAGTGAATTTATTTTTACCAACGCGAGATTCGGACTTGTCAGCAGTAGGTAAAAATCTTTTTCAGTTAAGTCCTGGTGCTATAGTAGCGAATAATATACAAAATCCAAACTTATTTGGAAACATAATGCAAGGATATATCGAACAATCGAATGTAAATTTAGCTCAAGAAATGACAGATATGATTGTAACGCAACGTAGCTTCTCATTAAACGCGAAGGCAATACAAGCAACTGATGATATGCTGAATTCAATTAATCATTTTACAGATTAAAGTAGGGAGTTTCGATGATTAAAGTTGAGAATATTGGAAAAGTGTATAAAAATGGCTGTAGAGCATTACAAAACGTATCCTTTAAAATAAACCAGGGAGAATTTGTCTATGTCGTGGGGCCATCTGGTTCAGGGAAAACAACTTTGTTTAATTTATTAACTCGCCAAGAAGAGCTAACAACAGGAAAAATTTTGATGGGGAATACCCCTATTCATCGATTAAAGGATCACCAAATTTATCAGTTACGACGACAGATTGGAATAGTAGGACAAGAGGATTTATTCTTACCGCGACAAACTGTAAGACAAAATCTTGATTTTCCTTTACAAGCATTATCCGTTAAGAAAAATGATCGTGATTATCGAATTCGGGAAGTTCTATTACAAGTTGGAATGAATGCATATATAGATGCTTATCCAGAAGAAATGTCAGTTGGACAACAAAAACGAATAGCTATAGCTCGGGCGATTATCAATCATCCATTTGTGTTAATAGCTGATGAACCAACTGCAAATTTGGATATTAAAACAGCTTTTGAAATGATGAAATTATTTTTTAAGTTGAATAATCAAGGGATGACAGTCTTAATTTCAACTCATGATTCAACGATGGTAAATACTCTAAAAAAACGTGTTTTAGAATTATCTCTTGGACATTTAATCCGCGATGATAAATCAGGTGGTTATTCGACAATAAATGATCCAAAAGATATATATGTTTTATAATTTGACTTAAAAATATTTACTTTTTTACCGATATTATTAAGGAGAATTGCCCACAGAATCGCTATTTATGGCGTTTTTTCAGAAAAAATTATTTTCTTTTCAAATAGATAAATATTTTGATAGAAATACTTTTGAAAAATACATAAATAATATCTGGATTTTCTTTTCAGGAGGTGAAGAAAAAAA
>JGI24707J26582_10001461_pt1 | contig 18570 bp, 13 predicted proteins | sample BioPla1DNA1_FD_26582 | JGI IMG/M metagenome (IMG submission 26582)
CGGAAATCACACCTAACTTTATTAAAACTAAAAAAACCATTTTTTGCAAAAAATGATTCTTTCAGTTTTTTATCTTGTCAATTTAACCTTTTCTTCTATTAGCGTTCAATATTTTATTTATTTTATGCTGGAATTATGCGATAATTATTTTATAGGAACGATTATGGAAAAAAATAATAAAGAACGAGTTACTTTAAAAGATATCGCCGAACGCGCGGGTGTTACTGTTAATAGTGTTTCCCGGGCCTTACGCGGCCATAAAAGTATATCAGAAGTCACCAAAGAAAAAGTGCGCGCAATTGCTAAAGAATTAGGATATATTCCTGATGCGCAGGCGCGGCTGATGCGTGGTGCTAAACTTCGTGTTATCGCGGTTGTCTATGACAACATTGTTAATCCTTACTATTCGATTATGAATAACCATTTAAATAATGAGTTAACGAAAGCAAATTACCGACCAATGGTCTTCTTTGAATCAAGTCAAGATGGTACTTTATCACTTGAAGTTGCTCGCGAAATTATCTCTATGCGAATTGTTGGGGTTATTACTTACTTAGTGCCCACTAAGGAAGTTATTGATTTATTTGAGGATCATAATGTTCCCATCGTCCTTCTAGGACGTACTGGTGACTCACTTGGAATTGATAGTGTGGCGACCAATGATTATCGCGGCGGTAAACTTGCTGGTTACAAACTTTTCGATCTTGGTGGTAAAAACTTTAGTTACATTGGTGTTACGCGTAGTCTTAATATTAATAAAGAACGTCTTAATGGCTTTTTAAAAGCCCTCCAAAATAATGATGTTGCGGTTCCTAAAAGTAATATCATTCTTAATGATAAACGCCAATCCACGCGCTCACTTATGGAAGAGTTAGATGTTAAAACGAAAAAAATTGATTCCATCTTCTGCTTTAATGATCAAATCGCCTATGAAGTAATTGGTTATCTTGGCGATAACGGCATTAAAGTTCCCGACGATATTAATGTCATTGGCTTTGACAATTTACAAAGTGATATTATTTATCCGATTAAACTAACAACGATTGATGGCGATAAACCGCGGGCCGCCCACTTAGCGCTTAACATCCTTTTTTCAAAAATAAAAAATGAAAGTGATACCGAGATGACGGGGAAGATTGTTGATGTCACGCTCGTTGAAGGCAAAACGACTAAAATGCGTAAATAATGGCATTTTGCCGCTAAAATTGTTATATTTCATAAAAAAAGATAACGCGGAAAGGCGTTATCTTTAATTTTACGTTACAAGTTTTTTCTTATTTTAAAAGATCAGCGGCAACACCAGCCACGCCACCAAGTCCCGCAAGGATTAAAGTAGCAACGGCACCACCAGTAAGTTTATAGGCTTTAAGTTGTTCAGCAACATTATCAACGTTAGGCATAAGCGCGAGATTCTTCACGAGGAAAATTAAAACGACGCTAACTAAGCCAAGGGCTAAGAGCACATAACCAAGTGCCTTGTTCTTTTCTAAGCTTTTACCAACCACACGGCCAGCTGCTAACGCTACTCCGCCTAAGAGAAAAAGCGGCGTTAAGAGATTTAAGAAACTGAATTTGAAAATTACAACTTCTCCAAGAAGCGGAACGACTTCCTTTTTCCCAAATGTTAGATTAACGAAACTATAAGAATTACTTGGTTCAGTTCGCGCGATAGCTGGAAGCGCAAACCATAGGATAGCGGCCACTAAAAATAGGCCCGCTGACACTACATTCAATAATTTTTTCTTGTCCATAATTTTTGTCCTTTCTAAATTTAAATACATTTAAACATAATTACATGTGTTAAGCAAACATTAACCCTTGAAAAAAAGGAGAAAGTAAACAATCGTTCAATCGGTAATTATATTCATAAATCCTAATAATTGGCGTATAATGCTTAAAAGTTACACCCCGATATCAGCGGCCGTAATGTTAATTGTATTGGCACCATAATTACTAATGAACAAATGCCTGTTTTGTTCAGTCGTCATACTTGTCAAAGTTATAACTTTTTCACCATCATTAACAAAGATTTCGGCGGAGTATTTATCAAGCAATATTTCGAGTTTTACTTTGTTTGCTTTCGTCGTAATTGGTACATTTATTACGTTATGAATCCCCTTCTTGCGGAAAGTGTCCGTGATTTAAACTACTGCGATCAACTTTTAGATTACCATCGCTTAATGTTAATTTAATACCCTTGCCTTCTTCATCACCAAATAACGTAAATTCCGTTATGTCACTATTTAAGGTTGTTTCCATTTTTAAATGCTTAACGCGACCATCTAGTCCTGCATCTTTAAAGTTAGTAACTACTTCTTCAATAGTCACCATACTTGGCGTTCCTAGATATGAATAGAGTTCACGAGCGGGCTTTTGCATCAATCTATTATTAACGTAACTTAATTCACGCGGAAAAGTCATTGCTCCAGCATATCCAAACTCACGGGTTACTGGTGCTCTATTCCATCCCGCCATCCACGCTACCATCATTGTCCGCCCATCTGGCATTTTCATTGTCTGTGGGGCATAAAAATCAAACCCGTCATCAATCTCAACAATCCGACGATAATCAACGTTTTCTAAAACGCCAGTTTGCCAATTCATATTCCCTGTAATATAGACATTACCATCACTATTTCGATGTCCAGTCGCCGTTTGGGGACTAACAATAATCATATCTTGACCATCTAAATTAAAAAGATCAGGACATTCAAGCATAATCCCTAAGCACGCAGCAAACTCAGGACCATTACTAAAAGTGCGGCCAGCGTATGACCATTTGTATAAATCTCTACTTTTGTATAAAAGTAATGACGAATAATCATTATTTGTATGACGTGAAGAAATAATGGCGTAGTAATCGTTATCTTTCTTAAATACTTTTGGGTCACGAAAATCAGCAATCGTAGCGTTAGGGGGTAAATCATTTTCACTTAATACTGGGTTACCTTCGTATTTTGTAAAGTTAACTCCATCACTTGATGTCGCAATCGCCTGCACTTGGCCTGAAGTTGATGCCCCAGTATACATTAAGTAATATGTTCCTTCTTCATCACTTATCGCTGAGCCACTGAAAGCTCCCACTGAATCATAAGGTTGGTCAGGCGCTAACGCTACTTTTTCATAATTCCACTTTACAAAATCATCCGTTGTAGCGTGACCCCAATGCATTGGACCCCACATTATTCCGTAAGGATTATATTGATAAAAGAGATGAACTTTATCGTTATAATAAGAAAACCCGTTGGGATCATTAATCCACCCAATTTGGCCATGTAAATGATACGCAAATCTTTTATCTCTATCTACTTTCCAAGCATTAAGCTTAATATAAATATCCGCTGCTTCCACCATATCTTCAGCTCGCGCAATACCTAACCGAATATTAGTGTCATCGCTAAGTTCTATAAGTTCATCTTCACTAATACTAACCCGTAAATCATCAAAGTTAATATGACTAATTGTGCTTTCATCCACTATCTCAACGTATACTTTATCCCCAAGATATGACGATAAATCAACATTAAAACGCACATATGTTTCGGTTTGAAATGGTTCTAAATAATATTCATTCGTAACTCTTTTTATTTCTTTATTTCCTTTGGCAAGTTTAATCGCAACATAGGTCGTATCGGCATCTTTACCCCCACTTAACAAGAATGAAATATAGCCTGATGCACTGATAGTAAAAACTTTCGATTGTAGTTTTCCTCTATTAGCGGTATTTCCTAAAACATGATACGTCTTGTCGGCTAAATAATACCTTTCCCCATCTGCATAAGTTAGCGCATCACTAACCGTGAAAGCGTCACCTTCAACTTTCCACGTTGTAAAATTACCAGTTTCAAAACTATAGTTTGTTACTTGTGGTTTATGACCACAACTTGTTAAACCGATAACTAACGATAAAAATAGTATTATTTTAAAACGATACACTATCTACCTCATTTAAATAAAAGTTAGTATTTATTCATAAAAATGAATGTTTTTAATGGTCACATCAGCGCCTTCCCCCACAAATCCAAAAGCGTTATTCGTTTTGGCATACATTCTGACACTTAAAACAAATTGATCAGCGATGTATAGCGATAAACATTCACCTTCGCTAAGCACTGTAACGGTAAGCGTTTGCCTAGTCATAACATGAAGGGGGACATAGGCTTGGGGCATAGCGTTTTTGATGTCAGCAAGCGCTACATTATAGAAACTTAAACGATCATGATTAAAATCAAAAAGAATATTTAAGGGCCCACTCTCATTATTGCCACCGAAAGTCATGGCAAAAGTACCATTTAGACTACGAGCGGTTAACGAAAATGTCATTCTTGTCGGTCTTTCTAACAGTTCATCAAATAAAAGACTATCACTTTGTCCCGAAAAGGAAAATTCGCCATCTTCTTTTATTATTGCTTCATTATTTACATGTTTTTCGTAATGAACTTCCGTATTTAAGGCTTCTACTACTTCCCGCATTGGACACGGACGAAGTTCGCCGTTTGATAATTGTATAAGTTCATGAACAGCAAGGTTACCACCCCAATCAAAATCACCACCATCATAGTCAAATTGTTTAACCGCTTGCCAGCCAGCATAAATTAAGCGATCATCTGCTTTTTCTAAGCGGGCTGCATAAACACCGACTCCATCAAAATAATCGTCGACGGGTTTTTGCCAAACTCCGCTACTTAAGTTATTTGTATAACGATAATGGGTAACTCTAAACGCCCCTTGTTCGCTATAACTTAAATACCAATAATTACCAAATTTAATTAAAGTGGGACATTCTAAGTTATAACTACCAGCATCATTAGTGAAGAAAACACGATCATAATTCCAAGTAATTAAATCGGTTGATGTATAAAGTTTTAAGACACCAACATTATTATGACGAGTAGTAATAAGCATCCAGTAATTATTAGTTTCTTCCATATATAAAACGTAAGGATCACGGAAGTCATTATGACCACCGTAAAATCCGTGTTCAGGATGTTTCGTCCAATTTATTAAATCACTACTTGTGGCGTGTTGAATCTTTTCAAAGTAAGGTGTATTTCCTGTACCGTTGTAACCCGTATAATAAGCATGATAAAGACCGTTTTTATCTTTTATGACTGACCCAGTACCAAGCGCTAAATCTTGACTCCCGGCATCTTTTTCATAAGGGATAACAACCCCCACATCTTCATAAGTTACGTAATCCTTTGTTCGTAAAAGCGACCATGGATGAAAGCCAACCATACTTTGTTGATCTTCGTTTAATAAATAAAAATAATTCATATATTCGCCATCAAAATAAGGCATGACATCACCAATATCACCATCATTACTGCGGGGGAATAATTGTAATCCGTTTTGTTCCACTGTTCCTTTATCCTTTAATCCGTTTGTGTCTTCACTAGGCGTAACAACTGTATGACAACCCGCTAATAAAAGGGGTAATACAACTACAAGTAATTTCTTAAACATCTTTGCCTCCTTTAAACTTGCGAACATAGGCGTTTGTTAGTTCTTGTTCATTTTTAAGCGTAACTTTATATTCATCTTCATAAAAATAAATCAAATTTGTCATTGTTTCATAGCCATCATTTAAAAATATTTCAATTGATGAAGAATCAAGAAAGACTTCAACCTTTAATTTACCACGCGGAACATTACTATAAATTTTCGTTTGTGGGAAATTAATATGATTAGTGCTATCAAAGAAAAAGGAACCACCTTCTTGACCAAAAACAATATAATCATTATGTTTAACGCTGATTATTACTTCAAAATCATTACCGCTTGTAGCAAAAGATAAATGGGACCATTTACTAATCTTCATATTGTTAACAAGGGGCATTTCTTTTTCAAAGTAAGCGTAAACACTTTTAATTGGTGTTTGCCATAAGCGCTTATCAGCAAAAAACACCATGCGCGGTAAGACAAAAGCACCAGTCCACCCATCACCATTTAACGCCGTGAAATATGTTTTATTCCACATGTTCATCCACGCATGCATTACATAATTCTCGTCTTTATCCGTAAATACATGGGGCGCGTAAAAATCATGTCCGGCATCAATTTCATGAACAATATTTAACTGATATTGTTTGTTAATAAAATCTATTTTACCAATGAAAGCCGCACTTGAATTACTCTTTTTAAATTCGTTACCAATGCGTGGCATATTGATACCTGAAACAATTAACACATCTTTATCTTTAAAGCGTAAGAAACTAGGACATTCGCCCATTACCCCAAAGCGCCGATCAGGACCGATAGTAAAGTGATAATTAAAGGTTTTTAAGTCAAGCGACTTATATACCACAATTTGGCCTATATCATCATGGGTTTTCGAACCCACTAACACGTAATAAACGCCATCAAGATTAACGGGCATTGGATCACGAAAATCAGTGATTACGGCATCAAGCGGTAAATCCTTACTCGTTAGAAAAGGACGATTATCTTTTTTAAAGGTAAATCCATTTTTACTTCGCGCTATGTTTTGACATTCACGCTTATAATCACCTTCGTAATGTTTCGTATACATTAAGATTAATTCGTTGTTCTTAACAATCGCACCCCCCGAAAAACAGCCGTGTTCATCACTTAAATCAGGGGCCAGAGCAACATTTTCATCGGTATAAGTAATTAAATCCTTACTCGTAAGGTGACCCCAATGCATTGGACCCCAAAGCGGAGCGTACGGATAAAACTGATAAAACAAATGGTATTTACCTTTAAAATAAATGGCACCATTCGGATCGTTGGCCCAACCAAGCGGAGCAGCAGCGTGATAGCGCGGTTTAAACCGTGGATTAACAAATTTTTTATTATCCGCAATATATTTATCAGCGCGTTCTCGCGTAAAAAGGACTTCCTCTTTACTCATTTATTACACTAACTCCCAGATTTTAACTTCCGATAGTTCAATCGTCATTGGGGCTATGTTTTCACTAAAGCCCCCAAATTGGAAGAAAATATCAACCTTTGTTTCGGAAAATAATTTTTGGGGAATTTCAAAGGTATATGTAACTGCTTCATTGGTAAATTCTTGGGTAACGTTAATAAGCGGATTCCATTCTCCTTGCCGATTAACAATAAATTGAACTTTACCAGGCGTACTTCCTTTTAAGCTATAAGTAAATTTATACGAAGCATTCGCAGGTAAAGTAATTCCTTCAAATGCTATTTTATTATGCCAATCAACATTACCAAAAGCGGTGATGTTATAAATTAAGCTTGTAGCAGTCGTTGTAACACTACCATCGCCATCACCATCATGACTTAAAATCCATGGAACTTTACTATAAATAGCGGTAAAGTCAGCGCTATCAACCACCGTTGACATTGATAAAAACGTGAATCTTGTTAATTTAATTACGTTCGTGGCCGCACTACCACGGCCTAACGCTAGTTTGATAAAGACATTATCAATAGCAATACTGGCTTTAAAAGTAAATTCAATCGTCGATGTTCCTGCAGTTAGGGTCCCATCTTTAAAACCTGCCCGCACTTGCCAATCAAGGCGACTGTCTTCGATACATAATTCATAAAATTGATTTTTCTCAGTCTCGATATCAATGATAACTTTGTACATTTCATTGCGTAAAATTCGTTGTCCTGTATTTCTAAATAAGTTAAGGGTCCACGGATTATTATTGGAAGCATAACTCATATCGAGTGATAAAGCCCCATCCGCGACAGTTAGAGTAGCGCTTGCGCCATCAAACGTTGTTTTACCCCAAGATTCAGCACTTAAAAAATTTTCATCAAGTAAAACATTACCTTCACCTGATGTGTCTTCCATTAAAAGATTAATCAAATATAAGACAACGTATGGGAGTGTTTCATTTGCACTTCCTGATAAAAGAATGGCTAATTTAGCGTCACTGATTGCTTCTTCTACAGTGAAGGTGGCTAAATGGATGCCTTGTGCACTATCAAAATTAAGGGGCACACTTTTAGTAAGTGTTTCCCCGTTATATAGTTCAAGAGTAAAATTAAATTCGGTTACATTCGTGTGAAATTTTAAAATATAATTAGTGCTAGCTTCGAAAGCTAACCCTTCTTTTACTAATTTAATGTCACTAGGTTCAGATGAATGCGTTTCAATTTCGACAATCAAAGCATTTTGACTATCATCAATTGTGGCAACCCCAGCCCCAGTAGTAACTAATTCCCAACCATTTTGATCAAAAGATTTAGTTTGTGATAATTCAAATTCACGGAATAAACGTTCCGTTGGTTTTGCCGCCAAAACCGTCAATGTTGTATAAGCTTCAGTTGTTAAATTTAAAGAGTTAGTAACGGAATAAGTAATAAAATAATCACCCCGTTCTTCAGGCGTTAATACCCCATCGTTATTAACGATTGCGGGGATTGAGGATATTTCGATAAACGCGGTCAAATCACCATCAGTGTCATCCGTGGCTGTCACACCCGCTAAGGCATTCCACGACTCTCCGAGATTAATCGATACTTCATCGAGTACGCCGTTAATAGTGGGAGCACTACCTTCAGTCGTAACTGATGTATCGCTTGTTTTTGAAACACTACCACTAGGGGTATTTTTACACCCCGTCACCACTAGTGATAACGCCAATAATGAAAATAATATCCGAGTCTTTTTCATCCTCAATCCCTCCATCTTTTAATTAATTAAATTGCTCTTTTTTTAAAGAAAATATAGAACCCAGTACTTACTAAACCAAGTCCTAATAAAACGTATAATGCAGTGTTTCCGCCGGCAAAATGGCCCTCTTTTGTATCAGGACGCCCTGATAAAGGAATCGCCGGATTTGCGCCGCGATTTGCGTTATAGTTAGTGACAAGCCGCAACCATTTAGCGGCTACCGTAACGGCGCCGTCAACTTTTGGTCCACTACCTTCACCAAGGTTATAATCGTAGTCTTTTACGTAAGTTGTACTTAAGTTTTCGGGGTCAAGTAATCTTAAATAGTAATCTTCATAAAGGGCAGGGGCGGCCATATAACCGTCATCAAGCGTTCCCGGTACACACGTATCAACACTAGCAAGGCGAGTCGCAAACTCACTAACATAACGACCAACTCGCATTTCATGGACAAGAGTATAAACATCGTAAGCAAAAAGCTTAATCACACTAAAGGTTAAAGTAGTGGGACTCGTACCTTCTTTCCCTAATTGGAAGTGTAAGGTTGGGGCCGCAATCGCAATATCAGGATAAAATTTTTGCCCAGAGTAAGTTGTTCCTGCCGAAATTGTTCCTTGCTGGAACAATGCTCTTTTTTCCCATGTAAAATCAGGGTCCTCTATTCCTAATTCATAATGCTTATTATTTGTTGACTGTACTCCAAATTCAAATGAGTAAAAGACATCTCTTGAAAGGGCGGTGCCTAAATCACCCCGTTTTAAGTGTAGATCCCACGGGTCACTTGCAGTACCAAAGTCTTGAATTTCAAGCACTAATTTGTTAGAAGCGTGGGAAAGCGTGGCTTGAACCCCTTTAGTCGTATTTGCTTCAATGAAAAAGCCATCAGTACTTGCGGAAAAATCGCTTTGATACACTGTTGTTCCTTGTTCCATTTTAGTGAGTGTAATTCTTTCGACTTCTAAATTAAATGGACCACTCTTATTCTCATTCCAACTACCACCGAACTGGAAGAGTAATTCCACTTTAACGGCGCCATCTTTTAAGGCATTTGTTGTTTCAAAGGCAAGACTATAAGTGGCTTTAGTTGTACCTAATTCAACATTCCATCTTTCGCCCCGTCTTAACGGATCGTGACTGTCCCTAAGTTGTTCGACGATAAAATTAGCCTTAACCATTCGTTCTTTAGCTTTTACCACTACATCCCATTGGTAGAAAGTATTTGGCTCTAAAACATGTTGATAAAGGCCAAGTTTAGCGTGCCAATCAGCCGTTCCCGCATTGGTAACAGCGATATTGACGTAGGTACCTTCATCTGTAACACTACCACTTGCTCCATTATTGAAATCGTAGTCCCAACTATTTAAATATGGGGCCGAGAGTGCTTTAGTGCCTTCCACCCCTTTAGGAGCAATAAGGGAGAATGCGAATAAAGCAGGTAAGATGGCAAATAATATGCCTCTTTTTTTATTCTTGGGTTGCATAAGTTCCTCCTTTCCTTAGTTTCTCAAGAACATAATTTGTAATTAAATATACCAAGTATCCGTAAAAATAAAGTAATGGGATTATTATCAACGGATAATATAATACTACCAAAGTTAAGCCAAATGTAACAGCAAGTAAAAGTAATGAGAACACATTACCCCGCAAGATTAGAAGTGTGATATTTTGCATTAATTCCTTATTTGTAACATGCATGCGGAAGATTACAATCGGGGCAAACATCGTAAATAAAGCAACGACAACTAAAATAATCCAACTCATAAAGAGCGTAATATTACTTAAAGTTGAACTAGTAAAGGTAAAATAATTTACATTAAGCACGAGCAACACTAAAAGAATAGTGGAAATAAGACTATAAAGTAAGATTTGCTTCTTATTTTCACTAATTAAACGGAACGCTCCTTTAAGACTTCTGCTATCAAGCGGGATACTGCAATAAGCAATCATAACCGCTAGAGCGAAAGTAAAAGGCACGATGAGCGCTAGCGAAATAACAAGCAGTACACTCAGCACTAAATAGTCAAAAATTTGTTCTAAAAATAGTGTTAGTCGTTTCATGTCCGTTACGCGGTAAACCTTTCATAAGCTGTTTGATAAATGTTAATCATTTGTGATAAACCAATATTCTCTAACGTTGTTTTAAAGGTATTAAATTGTGCATCAGTCGGACCACCATTTAATAACCATAACGTTTGTTGTTCGTAAATATAATCAATAACGTCACTTTGAATCGTCGCAAGAGCATTAATTTCCGTCATCGTAAAAGTAATATTTGGAATTGGGGTTGCCCCTTCAATAACATAGGGCACGGCATGTTTAGCAAGACGCGCGAGACGCAAGACCGCTCGTGGTTCCATATTGACAGTATTTTCCCATTCTTCTTCCGATAAATAAAGTAAACCAAGCGGAGCATTCTTTAACCGTAATTCGTCTGCTGTTAATCCCGCTGGAATTTCTTTTTGGACAAGTTTTCCATTTGCGTCAAGTTCTTCTTCGTAAACAATCCCAATAGGGCCATAGTTAATTTGCGCCGACCACATTGGATCATAGAATCGGTCAAAGTGCGTTAACATTATTTCAGGATTAGGAGCTTTAGCAAAGACAACAAATTCACCACGGGTAATTTCATGATTATTAGCGACACCAATTTGTTGTTTTCCGTTTGGACCAATAAGTGGATTTAATACAATGTAATCTTGCGGGTTAGTTACGACTGTTTCACTTTCCCACCAATAGAAACTACCTAAACGTTGATTGCTGGCTTTCCCTTTCGCAAGGAAGGCATCTTGGGTATGGGAGAAAACTTCTTTATCAATTAATCCCTCATACACCCACCCACTTAAATAATTAGTGGCATCTTTCCATGCATCACTCGTCGCGGTAAAGGTGACTTGACCATTAATTAGAGTCATATGGTCAACGTTTTCTGGAATACCAAAAGCAGCGTATAAGTCGCTTTGATTTCCTTGCCAATTTTGATAGACAAAGGAAAGTGGTAATTCATCATCACGACCATTACCGTTCATATCATTCGCTTTAAAATGGGTTAAGATCGTGCGATATTGTTCAAGTGTTAAGTTTAGACCATCTTTTAAATCGGCCACGGTTAAGAAATCAATCTTGCCGCTATTAATTAAGTCCGTAACCCACACTTTATTTAAAAATAATAAGTTGGGATAAGGTAGTAAGTTCATTTCTTCAACTTTAGGCAAAGAATAAATATGACCATCAGGCGCGGTTAATACTTTGCGCACATCGGGTCTTTTATCTAAAATACGCGTAAGATTAGGCATCTTATCAAAGTAGGGGTCAAGCGGAATAATAACTTTACGGGATGAATATTGAATAATGTCTTTATCAGTAAAACCAGCGTGATAAATAGCGTCAGGATGCTCATTTTTATTCGCCATGATTAAATTTTTACGGGTTGCATAACTTGTTTCACTCATATTGCGCCAATTGATTTTTACGTATGTTTCATCGTAAATATCATTTAACACTTTCATATCCGCATAATTATCAGCTAGTGCATTTTTAGGAGCAATAACATCAAAACTAACCGCTCCTTTCTCGCGAATAACGGGCGCGTCAGTATCTTCCCACTGATAACCAACTTCATCTATGTCAATACTTATTTTTGAAGTTGTTGTTTGACAGCCAGTTAAACAAAGTAATGCTGTTAATCCTACTAATAATTTGTTTTTCATCGTTTGTTCCTCCTATTTAAATGAACCGACCAAGAATCCCGCTTTAAAGAATTTTTGGACTAATGGGTAAAAGACTAAGATGGGAATACTACTTACAATAATCGAACTATATTTAATTTGGTTCGCGATTTTCGCCTGTTCAATAATCGTTTCGGCACTTCCGCCGGATTGCGAAGTAACTTCCGCGGTAATTAAAATATCACGTAAAACGAGTTGAAGCGGAAAATATTTTTCATCTGATAAGAAAATCAAGGCATCAAAATAACTATTCCAGTGCCCCACTGCATAGAAAAGAACCATCACCGCAATGATTGGTTTAGCAAGGGGTAAAACAACGTGCCAGAAACTTCGAAATTCACCGCAGCCATCAATTTGAGCTGCTTCAAGGAGTTCAGAAGGAATATTTTCTGTAAAGTAACTTTTAACAACAAACACATTCCACACACTAACTCCGCCAAGGATAATCATACTTAAAGGATTATCCACTAAATTTAGTTTAGCGACTAATAAATAATAAGGGATAAGGCCGCCACCGAAAAACATAGTAATAACCATAAACCACGTAATAACCCGTCTAAATGGTAAATTTTTCCGCGATAATGCCCATCCCGCTGGTATTGTTAGTAATAAGTTAAAAGCAGTGCCAAACACGGTATAAATAATTGTATTTAAGTATCCTGACCAAATAAGCGGTTCATCAAATAATCGTTTATAGCCATCAAAGGTAATTTTAAGCGGATAAAAATAAACTTCGCCATTAAAGATAGCGTCTGGGTTACTAATTGAAGCAATTACGATAAAGTAAAGCGGATAAATGACAATAGCCGCCAGTAAGATTAAAATAAACCACGTAAAAATATAATAGATACGATCCCCGATGGTATCTTTGCGCCAATGTCTTCGTTTTCGCATTTTAACCGCTTCTACCATATACTATTCCCCGTTAATTTTCGTGTGGAAAGATTAGCGATAACTAAAAGGACAACGTTAATAACTGAATTAAATAAACCAATCGCCGTCGCATAACCATATTGTCCACCACCAATACCGATTTTATAAACAAAAGTAGAAATGATTTCCGAGACAGAAATATTCGCACCCGTTTGCATTAATAATACTTTTTCATGTCCCACCGACATCAAGTTTCCAATCGATAAAATAAGCATAACGGCAACGGTTGGCAAAATGGCAGGTAAATCAATCGACCAAATACGCCGGACCCGACTAGCGCCATCAACAATCGCCGCTTCATGGAGATGCGGATCAACCCCAGCAAGAGCCGCTAAATAAATGATTGAACTCCATCCAAAATCTTGCCAATTGCCACTAAAAATAAAAAGCGGTCGAAACATGCTAGCTTTTAAAAAATAACTTGTCCCAGACCCACCTAGCGCTCGTACAATGTTATTTACAAGTCCATATTCACCAAAAAATAAATAAAGCATCCCCGCCATAACCACCACCGAAATAAAGTGTGGCGCGTAGAATATTCGTTGAAATATATTGGAAGCTTTTTTACTTTTAAGGGAGTTAAGCAGTAAAGCCACTATAATTGGCAACGGAAAGCCAACGATGAATCCTAAAATACTGAGCATAAAAGTATTGACGATTAATTGTTTAAATCTAAATTCATTAAAGAAACGAGTAAAGTTAGCAAACCCCACCCAATTAGCGTTCAAACTTAACATATCATCGCCAGGAGCAAAGTCTTGAAAAGCAATAACTACTCCATACATCGGCAAATAAGCAAAAATAAAGATGTAAACAATCGTTGGAATAATAAAAATAAGTAACTTCCAATTCTTACGGAAATTAGATTGTTTTTTCCTCGGTTTTAATTGTTCTTTAGAAGTGTTATCTTCTAAAAGATGAGCACTGTTCATCGTTTTTTCCCTTGTTATTATCATTATAATAAAAATTAACCCGAGCGATAAGCATATATTAAATTATTAATCAATTTTGAGCATATGCACGCTGATTATGCTAAAATGTAGGCAAATGCACAAAATACATAATAAAGAAGGCTCATAAAGTTATGAAAAAAGTTGTTACCATTCAAGATATCGCTAATGAATTAGGACTATCGCGAAACACCGTTGGGAAAGTTTTAAACGGTCATAAAGTTCCTGAAAAAACACGTAATTTAGTGCTACGAAAAGCAGTGGAAATGGGCTATAAAAATATGGGCATTGTCGCTCAAAACCCTACTTTTCTCCAAAACCAAAGAATCTTATTATTTACTACTCATCCGCTCTTGCATAGTGACTTTTTTGCCGCATTAATTCGTGGAATTGAAAGCGTAGTAAGAACGTATAAATTTGAACTTATTCAATATACTTTTAGTGATGCTACCACTAACCGTGAACTAGCCGATTATCTTAAAAGTTTACAAATTAACGGCATCATTTGTATTGAATTATTTGATCGGGGACGTATCAATCATTTATTAAGTTTAAATATACCCACAGTTTTTATCGATTTTATTAAAAATCCCGATAACATCAAAGGCAATTATGATGTAATCATGATGGAAAGTATTAATAGTGTTGCCGCTATTTGTAATAAATTAATTAGAGAGGCAAACAAACAAAAATTTGCGTTCGTTGGTGACTTTGAGCATTGTCTTGGGTTTTATGAACGATTTCGCGGAATGCGCGAGGCGCTCTACACCGCTAAACTTCCTTACGACCACACGCTCTCAATTTGTGAAGTTGACTCTTTTCCCTATGGTAATCCGGCTGAATTAACACGGTTACTCCGCGATAAAGAAAAAGCCGAAGTTTATGTTTGCGCAAATGATGGCATCGCTATTTCGTTACTTCATTCGTTAAAGCGACTTAAGCTTCGCGTTCCCCACGACATAAGTGTCATCGGCTTTGATAATATTGTTGATGCGGGATTAGTAGCTCCAAGTCTTACAACCTTAAGTGTTGATAAAGAATATCTTGGCGTTACCGCAATAAAACTATTAATAGAACGGATTAATAATCCACACGAAATTACAAAGACGGTCTATATTAATTCAGAAATTATTTATCGTGATTCGACGATTTAATTATTTTAAATTATACTTCCCATTGTAAGCGCGGAATTGAACCACTAAAATTCCAAACAAGCGGATCATATGGTAATTCAGTCATAAGCTCATCAATTGTATATCCCGTAATACCATCACCTCTTCCTGTAGCGGTATTACCAATGCGGTCAAGGGAGGTAAGGGTCTTGTTATAAGCACAATTTTCATAAATCGTTGCATGTGTTCCGCCCGGCGTTACACCAACAAATGCCCCTTGAAATACATCCGTGCCTGTCACAAGCGGAATAGTATTCATCGCTAGACAATTAGTCATTAGATTATTATAACCTTCAACTCGGCCAACAAAGCCGCCAACGTGAACTAAAGACGTGGCGGTTGCTTTTACTTCGTCCATGGAATAAGCATCTTGAATACGACCACAACCCATGTAACCAATAAAACCACCGACATAATTTGGTCCTGTCACCGCTCCCCACGCTTTTGATTCTTTAATTAGCGTATAATTATCTAACATTTGGCCAATAAAGCCACCGGTTGGTGATTGTTCACCACCACTAACGGTAAGAGCGCCTCGCCCAGAGGAGCGGTTAATCGTTACGGCCTTATTTGATTGGCGAAGTAATCCAACAAAGCGCCCACTTATTGCGTTTGTGTTGCTAATACTGCCCCAATAGTGAACACTATCATAATTCGTACTCGTACTTTCACCCGCCACACCCCCAACTTTGGCAATACCGTTATTGGAAGTAACCGTAATATCCATTGTTATTGTGACATTAGTGAGACTAGCGTTTTTCATACTACCCGCTAAACCGCCGATACATGGTTCAAAACTACTAGTGATACTCGTTAATTCACCGCTTAGATTTAAGTTAGTGATAACCGCGCTATCAATAGTGCTAAAGAAACCAACGGCACTACTTGTACTATCAATCGTAATATCACGAATTTCGTGACCGTTACCATCGAAGAAACCGTTAAAAGCAAGCGGTGTCCACGCACTTGTTAAGCTAATATCTGCGGTCAACCGATATGAGCCACACGCTACTATATTCCGTAACTCCGCTTCTGTTCCAATCATTTGCACACGGAAATAATACTTTTCACTAAGACTTGAATGATAATTAACTTCGGAAATAGCTTTAACTTGGACATACGTGCTCTGATCAATCGTTTGTTGCGATAAAGTATGACTATTTGTGTTTATCCGCGCATGCAAGGCACCATCCACATAAATTTGATAGGCCTCTGCATATGGCACGGCGTTAAAAGTTAAAACGTTGCCGTTTAATGCTAACCCGGTTGGCGTTTCTAAAGTAATTTTAGGAATGGTTATTTCCGTTGTTACAATTTCCGAATCTAAATAACTTTGATCGATGACAAATGCTTGCACTTTAAACGTGACTACCCCAGGCGCACTATAGCCAACTTCAATACGATTAGTGTCGACAACTGACTCTTCATCATTAATCCACACACGATAACTACTAGCATTTTCGACTTCATCCCACCAAATAAAACCATTATAAAAGCGGATGTTAGTCGGTTTATCTAGTGTTGCTCTTGTGAAAAATTCTGGACTATATGCACTTGAACGTAAATAAGGATTAGTGGCAGTCGCTAAAACTTTAAGTCGTAATGAATCATCACTAGTTAACGTAAAACTATTTTGCGCTACATACTGTTCAAGACCATCGTTAATCTTCACAACGTAACCAGTCGCTAGTGTTACTTCATCCCAATAAATTGTCTTACCGACTTGCCGTAAATTTTGCGGAACGTCTAATGTTAAATAAGCTTCAAATGTTACCGCCGTGCTATAAGCGGAAGACATGGCATTATTAAGCGCTTTAACTTGCACAGTAATTACCCCGTAGCAAGTCGCAGGTAATAGCATACTATTTGTATTACAATTAAATTCTTCGTCATTAAGGAGCACAGTATAACTTGTAGCCCCGCTAACGGCATCCCAACTAAGGGTACGGTCAGTGAGGGTAATGTTTTGCGGTACTTCTACATCAATATCAGCACTAGTGATAACACTAATACTTGATTCACCGCGAGCGGAACTTGATGTTTGCTTACATCCCGATAAAAGAAGTGCAACACTCGCTAAAGTTAATAAAATGTATTTAAGTTTTTTCATAATCATTCTCCTTAATGGGCCCGATGCGTTATTGTGGGGGTAATAACTAAGTAAAAAGACACAAGGTTAATTACTTCTTCCGTCGTCTTATCAACGACATAAGCTTTCAAGTAATAGTCATTACTAAAAGCACTCTCGGTTAAGTCTAACGTTTGCGAAATAGGAATCCCTGTCGCATATTTACCTAGGGGTAATTTACTAAAATGAGGAACACTATAGGATGTTTTTAAGGGTGATGCAAATAACGGGTTTTCATTTAAATCATAACCTTCAACGATAAACTCAATTTCATAATCACTCTTATCATTTTCATAACGTTTATTAAGCGCTAAAGTTGAAATTTCTAAGTTGTTACCATCTTTATTAAAGGTTGCGGCACCAGCGCTAAAGTCGCCGCGAGCAGTGGCTAGTCCAACATACATATCACCGGCTCCATAATAGAAATACCATTTATTTTCATAGCGAATCATCGTATCCGCAAACATACATTTATTGAATAAACCATAATCAATTTTATTCGTGTCCGTCGGATACATCGTTGGTTCATCTAAATCTAACCTGACGTTCGTTAATTCAAAAGGATTACTTTGCGTCGTCTTAAGTACTCCAAGCGCATAAAACCACCCACTTGCGTTTGGTTGTTGATGTTGAATAGCGGGATCACTTAACACACCACCGCCATACATTAAGTAAATATCTTGATCATCTGGTCCATAAATATTGGTGATGGCCATACATGATTCATTCCCTTTCGTTAATTTTTCAATATCATTTGGCCCAAATGAACTCGTATCAATATCAATGATGTCACTCGCGGCAAGATGGGTAACGTCATTAGTAAAGCCAATCCGTGTATAGGCCCCATCTTTCATATAAATCATATAAACTTCGCCAAATTTACCAGGGCGCGGATCACTTATTTTAACCGCGTTACCTTCTGGGTCAGTAACAAACGTTCCTGATTTATAAGCATCATTATATTCAGGCGCGAGCCGACCAACTTTATGATAAGTGACAAAGTCTTGGGTATAGAGCATCCCTTCTCGGGTAAGCGTATAATCAT
>JGI24707J26582_10001464_pt1 | contig 18548 bp, 10 predicted proteins | sample BioPla1DNA1_FD_26582 | JGI IMG/M metagenome (IMG submission 26582)
TGATACTGCTTATATCATCAGCCATCTTGTTGATAAAGAAATCACCCTTGCCGGCAGCATTTTGTACGACTACATTGCCTATCATAAGCCAGCCGTCATTTAAGCTGAACATGGTCTGGCCCATGCCACCAACGACTCCGGCTGCGTAGCTGGGAGCTGTTACCCTACCGGCATAGTAAACCTTGCTGACATATGGTGTTTCACCCTGATTTGAAACCGCCCCTTTGATATAGCCGACTATTCCGCCTGCATTTTCCTCAGTGGCTGTTACATCAGAGTTGCTATAGCAGTTGGCAATATAGCTTCTCGTACTGTTACCTACTATACCGCCTATATTGCTTGCACCATATACATTGCTGCTGAAGCTGCCGTTGCTTACAACACGATATGGCCAATCCTCAGACGAGCCTGACTGCGTCTTTCCTACAATGCCGCCTACATCCCTTGCACCAAAGGCACCCACTGTACAGTTGGCTGAAATTGTATTCCATGCAGTTATAGTTTTTCCGCTGATACCACCTATAATACTGTTATTGCTGCCGCTGCTGGGCAGATTTGAGTATATGTTAATCCTTGAAGCAGATAACAGGTAATTCAATACTTTACCGGCTCTTGAATCTGCGCCAACCTCGTCAATCCTTTTTGTGACCGCATTCTGGAATTTAATATTTTGCTGATTGATATCCTCCTTATCATATGGAGTAGATATCACAGAATCCAGGCAATATGAGTATATGGCGGAACCGCTGCCTGTAACACCACCTACATCATATAATCCATATATTATTGAATCTCTTACCTCGGCTCTCTTTACCCTGCCTCCTCCGGCCACACCTCCGACCCTGTATCCTAGTCCTACAATAAATACNTTATCAACCTGTGTCCTGTAAGAATCATTCTCATACTCGGTCAGCAGACCATCTCCTGTAGTAATTCCCCATCCGACAATACCACCTATATAGTTGCTGCCAAGTATAACCGAGTTATAAACTCTGTTGTTGCCAAAGGTACTGGATAAGGTTGAGGCTGGTACATAACCGGCTATGCCTCCTATATATGGTTTGGAATCATTGGGCAATATGGAGGATACAAGAGCGTTATTTACCTCGTTGTTCCACAGGTTCTTGCCGTTCTCCTGAACACCTACAAGGCCACCGACATATCCTCTGCCTTCAACAGCTATGTTGTTGGCTTTGGTATCTTTGACTGATGCCGAACCCGACAGTCTGCCTGCCAGGCCTCCTGCTCCTCTTTTTGCAGGTATTGAGCTGTAATCCGCTTTGATATTGACATTTTCCATGTATATGGAATTGTTGTTTCCGTACAATATTCCTGCAATACCTACATAATTGCTGTTTTTGGCATTTATATCGATAATTGAGAACTTGACGTTTTCTATTGCTCCCGTCACGGAACCAAAGAGGCCAAAGGTTTCAGTAAAGCTGCTATCTGACTTGTTATATATAATATTTTCAAAGCTCAGATAGGATATCTTGCCATATGCTGCAGCTATCAACGGCTCTGTTGTTGTCATATTGATATTTTTGACAGCCTTCCACTGACCTTCATCCGGTACGGAGCCAATCAGATTGTTAACTATTACATTCCTGGCCGCTGCCCCATTATATGCGCTGAAATCCAAATCTCCTATAACTTTAACATTATAGCCCATTAATCCGAAATTCTCGGATGCCATCTTCTGATTCCAGTCGTCGGCGGAGCTAATCTCAAGGTATTGGGGAGCAATTCCGACGCTAAGATGCTCCTCCTGTACCAGCACAGCATCCGGCTCGTCACCACCTGCATCCTTATATGACAGCCCTGTAAGGTAGTAAGCATCAAAATAACCATTCAATTTCAGGATATACTCAAGATAGGTTACTGTACCCTCATCATTTCTCACTATCTTGACATCGCCGTCCAGACCGGCAGGTATCAGGCCGTCAAAGCTTGCTCCCTCCACGCTTATTGCAGGATTGTGCTGTGTTTCTATCTGTACTACAAACAATTCGCCAGTACTGTGGTTCCTGCTTGTAACATTACTTACCTTAATAGGATTCTGAGGTACATAATAATCCTCCTGGTAGGGAACAAGATTTTTCCCCATGTAATCCATAAGCTTTGGCATGATGCCCAATGCTATGCTGTCAGGATTAATTTCAAAGGCGTCCTCCCAATACAGCTTGCCGCCCGGCATATATGTAGCCGGATCAGTAAGCTCGCTGTAGCGTAAGGCATCCATATCGTTATTTATGGCCCCGTTAACCCTGGACAGCTCATAGCCATATATATTGGAGTAGTAAGGATAACGGTTGTATCCGAAAAATCTCCCGACCTCTACCGCATCACGCATTGTGGAGGATACATCTCCAAGTACAAGACCATTTACACTGTCCTCGGAGTTATCAATATATGTATAGCCTATAACTCCTCCTGCCCTGTCAGTAGTGGTATGTATATCCACATCCACGTAGAAGTTCTTAAGGATATAACGTGATGTATCAGACGTTGTCAATGTGTCGACTGAACCTATAAGACCGCCTGCATTCTTGAACACTGTTTTAATGCTTCCGTTTACTACATATACATTATTTATTTCGGCACTTGCCCTGATTAGCCCTACCAGACCGCCGACGCCTCCGATATCACCCGCGGATAATGCCTCAATATCTACTCCGTCCACATAGGAGTTATAAATCTTTATATCTCCGTGTATTGAGCTTGCACTGTTTACCTTGTGTCGTCCCAGCAGGCCGCCTATATATTGTGTATAGCTGCCGTCTGCACTGGATTTGATAACCACATTATGGGCGGATGAGTTTACAATGCTGGCTGCATATGCATCTCCTGCTATTGCGCCGCAACGCTGGTAGCTTATAGCTTCCATGCCCAGTATATGTACATTGTCTACAACTGAGCCCTCCAGCATCCTGCCTATAAATCCCTTGTAAAGACTGTTACCGCCCTTAAGATTTAAGCGCTCTACGGTCAGGTTTTTAACAGTGCCCAGTAATTTACCGATAACATATCCATATTCGCCTGTATCAACAAATCTGATTCTAAAGCCGTTTCCGTCAAGCTTTCCCCTGAAGGCGTCCTNAATGGCATTTTCAGTACTTATATCAACCACAGTAAGATCACCAGGCAATACTATGTCCCGAGGAGCACGGTAATTAAAGTCGATGTCTGTTATCAGGCGATAGTTCTGCTCATAATCGTTCTTTATTATAACCCACTCCTCAAATGAGGATATAGGCATGTAAAATTCCGCCGCTATGGTAGGTGCCTTTTCTTCATCATAATACTCCTTGGTANNTTCAGAAAAGCCCGATGAGTATTTAAAGGATGTAATAACATACTCGGAATAGTACTTGGTTACCTCAGGCAGGGTGAGCAGTACTGTAACCCTGTAAAAATCCCCGTCCTCCTCCTGAGAAAGTATTTCTGTATTTAACCAGCGCACATTTATTCCGGTAATCTCCAGTTTATCAGGGTTTCTGAATGTAATAATGGCCTTGGCATATTCGTCCCCCTGCTCGATCACCTTGCTGCTTAATATTTCAATCCTACTATCGGTCGTCAGTGCAGGCAGAGGTATATACTCCTGTGCAGGCATCAGACCGGATAATTTAACATGAGGATAGAAGCCCAATCTGACAGGAGTCAAATCAAACTGGTTACTCTTGCTGCTATGAGGATCATTGAACAAATGCTCATACCATAATCTGTCATGGAGAACCGGCTTTGCTATCCATGTGTTATTTGTATTCCCATAATCCTCATCAGAGTGGTAGAATACGTTACTTGCCATACTGGTGGTTCTTTCGTTTCGATAGGCCGGTCCATAATCCTTGCGGATTTTGCCGGCATAATATACATCGCCGACAGAAAAGCTGTTCCTTATTTCACCGTAATTTCTTGAAACTATTGTAGCAGCACTGTCATTTGCGGACAGATTTTCTCTTGTATGAATATCAATTAATGTGTATACATTCTCTACTATTCCACCCGTTCTGTTATAGGTTACTAGTCCACCGATATAATTGTTTGCAGAGTATTGCTGTTCTGTCAAATTCTGGTAATTGGTCATTTTTATCGGTTGACCATAGATATAACCGTTCCTGATTATACCTCTGTTATAGCTCACAAATCCTGCAACCAGATTTGTGGCAATATAGGGATCCTTAAGCTTGACTACAAAGTTTTCAATAATGCCGCTTTCATAATTATATCTGATAAAACCTGTTACATCATTTCTGTAGACCTCACCGGCATTTCCGTTATTTAATATCAGCATTATATTTTGTATTTTTCCAAGATTGGCATATATCAGGTAGTTTGCATTCTGCTCGGTTTCCTTACCCCATGCATCATTATAGGTAAATACCATGTTCTTTAATTTGCCGTTGCTGCCTATTTGATACAGGAACACATTTTTGCTGTTATAGATAAGCTTATGTCCTCTGAAATCCAGTTCACCCTGGAATTCATCATAATTGCTAATCCTGTATAATTGAGTGCTTGCCTCTATATCATTCAGAACATAATATTTCTTGTTCAGACCGAAGCGGACATTCAGCAAATCCTCCTCAGTCTTTATCCCAATAATTTCCTGCTCAGTGGTAAATTCCTCAGAGCCAAGCCTGATTTCATAAGTAAATACCCGTACAAAAAGCTCAAAGCGATAGGTGTGATAACCCTTATCCACCTCATAATAAAGGTTTGTAAAAATGCTTCTTTCCGAACCGTCAATTATCCTTGATTCCGCTAAATATTCCACATTCTCGGAATTCCGCCTGTAAATATCCAGTGTATATGTTCCATCACTGTTTCTTCTCCAGGTATGTCTGATAACTTCCTCCCTTATGCCATCCTTATAGATATTCAGCATATATGACGCATCGGCCAGTTCTTTGTTGACATCGGTAATAATTGCTTCAATATTGGCATAGTAGCTGTTCTCCGGGCTTATCTGGGCATTGAGAAATCTGAAGCCGAACAGGTAGTTTATTCCTCCATTGCCGCCGGTATCCGCCACAATATACAGGGTATGCTTGCCTGTCAGCTCAAGCTTGTTATCAAACAGCACAAGCTCCGACCAACGGGCATATTCGGCACTTATAGTTTTGTCAGATACGGTGGTAGTTCCTATTGGGCTGGCATAGGGATTAGCATCCGGATCCTCCAGATAAATCGTATAGGTGGTAGGATTAACATAGCTGCTATAAATCTGGAAGCTGTTAATCCTGTTCTGGTCAAAATCAACCTCAACACTGTACTTTGCCCTGGTAACGCTGTTGCTGGTGAATCTGTAGCCGTTATACAGGTAAACCTCGTTGGTATGGCTCTCTATTGTCTCATCCTTTGCCAGATATTCTGTTTGGTAATTTATCTTATTTCTGTTCAGCTGCAAAAGCCTTATGGAGCCTGTTATTGATTCCCTTGTTGCTACCTGAAGATATTGTTTGCTTTCAAAAAGCTCGGAGTAATACAATTCATAATTCTTTCGATATGTAGCCATAGTGGTGCCATTATTGAACTCATAGGCGAAGAATCTGAAGGTATACAGCTTACCCTGTTCAAGCTTTGCAAATTCAATCAGCTCCACCTTATCCTCAGATATAATATCTACAACCGATACATACCGTCCTTCCTCATCATATACCATAATAGTGACAGGATATTTCACCACGGCCTTATCAGGATCATTAACTGACACACCATAGAAGTTAATGAAATTAGTTGATGCATATATAGCATCTATTTCGATAACCGGTGTCCTTTTAAGGGTAAGAAAGCTGTCGGGAACATAATGGGTCTGTATATCACGCAGTAGCTCATGCTCCCCTGTTCCCATCAATACCCTTGGCATAATGATGATCCTATATTCCGTCATGCTCAAAAGATTGCTGACATAGAAGGTGAATGCCCCGTCTTCACCCTGCTTCATTTGGAAAACCTCATCCGCCGATAAGGAAACCAATCCGTTATTTTCAGGAAGCTGCTCAGGTATTGAAATCGCCGTACCGTCAGCTACCCACTCATGATAAACACTTATACCCTCACTTTCCATTGTATCTGCTTTGGCAAAAGCAATATCAATATGTGAGATAAGATCAACAAGTCTCTGGTCGGTTCTTTTTTTGTCCAGCTTAATGGTTAGGTTGGCACTCTTGTCATCCAGATTATTAATGATTACGTCAAAGAATGCGTATCCCAAAGCAGTTATAGGAACAGTCGTGAATTTCAGCTCTCCTATAATGGCATTTTCATACATACCCTTATTGTCATGGATGTCATAGCTGCAATATACTCTGATATTATATACCTGATGATCCAACAAATTTGTAAACCTTATAGTATCACCTTTTAAAGGCAGAGAATGAACATAGCCTGTTTCCGTTTCTTCAGAGAAGCTGCCATCCTCAGCCATTCTGGCAATTATTGTCTCAACAGGATTGTCCTCCATATCATAAAGAGCAAAGTATATGCTTCCATCTGCAATCTCTGCATTGTCAGGATTCGATATTTTAATTGAAAGCTCTATATTTTTCACTTCATTTTTCAGCAGCCNGATGCTGGCCACCGGCGGTTGCTTGCAGGTATNCGACGTTCCCCGCAGCAGGCCGTCCGTCGGCAGCACATTACCAAAACGATCATAAAATACAAACTCATAATGATACCAGGTGTCTGATTTGATGTTGCCTAGTGTTGTGTATATTATGTATCTGCCATTCCGTAAATCGTTCAAATCCTTGCTGTTCATTGAAAAGGTATATTTCAGGCTGTNGTCGTCTCTTCCTGTTACCTGCAGCTCAATTCTGTTCAGATACTGTACGTTTTCATTAAGCAAATAANCGCCTTCGGAATCAATATTCTTTATTGCATTCAGAATGGCCAGATCCTTCAGTTCCAGTTTATTGTAATAAATATCTCCATTGATCCAGGTCAANTTGATTGGCTCAAGCTCATTCAAGGGCCTTGTCCTTACAACAGCTTCTGTTATAAATTCATCCTCTTTGCGGCCCTTTTCATTTATATATGACATAATTACCTCTACCCTGTATTCGGTGTCCGGCTTAAGAGGTCCGATTTTTACCTGCTCTGAGGATGTGTAGCTTTTTCTCATTACCAGCAGTGAGCCCTCATATATACTAAAGCTTACTCCGGAACGATAAAGGAATTCTGCATTATCTACCTTGAGGTTATTGTATATGGAATAAACCGAAGTACTAAAATTTTCCAGCGAAACAACAGGCTTCTTCCACTCCTTCTCATCTTCTTCCTGTTCATCATCAGTATAGCCGGGATCACCGTCATCCCTGTATGTCGGGATGCGATCGCTATAATCAGGCATTTCAGGCAACTGGACCGGCTTGGCAGGCTCTGCCGGTTTCGCCGGCTTAGGAGTTTTAGCAGGCTGTTTGGTCGGCGTCGGATTATCGTCAGGCTCTTGCTCCTGTGAGGTTGGAAGCTCAGACTCAACCGGCACAAGAGCAGGATCGGCCTGTGACTGCTCATCGGCAGCCTCATCCGTATCGACAGAAACATCCCTGATATGCTCAGCAGGCGGTGTTGGTGTTGGAGTATTTGCTGCGTTGTCCTCGCTTTGGCTATCCTGCTCCTGCCCGCTTTCAGTATCCCTATCCTCAAGCTTTTCTCTTTCATAGAGTCCGAGTCTTTCCAGAAAATCATAATACGAGTAGCTCTTACCTTCGATTGTTACAACAGAGGTGCTGTTCAGAGGCTTTATATATGAAAGAGTAAGTTTATTGCCGTTTATACTGTAATATCGTATTTCATTCTCCATAAAGCGTATTATGGAATTTATGGGTATGGTCTTTTCTATAAAGAAATTACCTCTAAGAGTCATGTCCTTTGTATTGACATAAAGTCCGTTCGACAGGCTCTGAAGGATAAACTCATCCCTGTAGGCCCTTTCAAAGTCAGGGTTAAAGGACTTGCCATCTATAATATATAAGCCCGGATAGCTTTTAAGGAATTCAAAATCATCTGTTATCAGCTCCGCACTGCCATCCAGCTNCATGGTTGTCGTACCATTATTTATATAAAGANGATATGCCTTACTGATAGGTATCTTATCCTCACCCAGATAGTATTTTCCTGATCTTTTATAAATAATATCGGATACAGAAAAAGGAGTTAATTTGTAATCGGCAACTTCAGTATCCAGACTGTCGGCAAACAGTTTTTTTGATATTTCATCCTGACTGATTAAATATCCGTCATGGTTCAATACCAAATAGACAGTGAAAACATTTAGCTTTATTACTAAAAAGACCGTTAATACGGCTGCAGCTAATAAGCCATAGATAAGACCTATTTTAACCCTGCTTTTCTTCATAACTTCCTCCCCTCCTATTGTACCTCGTTTAATAATGAAGGATGTTTAAACAGCATGAATTCCTGTCCGTCAAGACAGTACATTATGTCATTGCTTAAATTGAGGGTCGCACCGTCCTTAAGCTTTACAAAGACATCCTGATATCCCTGTATCTGTTCAGTTACATACTCCTCGTTTTCATAGTTATATATATCAATGTTTCCGTTGCTGTCTGTTGTCACAAAGGAGAAGGGGGTGATGCCGACTTTCTTCTCTCCCCAGTAAATCTCCAGATAATCAAAGAAAATATAAGTATCCTTACCGTTGTATAAAAACAGATCCGTAAAAGCTGCTTGGTCATTGTACGATTTTATATATACCGCATTTGTATCCATAGTAATTTCCGATAAGGCGGAAGCTCTGTTCATCGTATAAAGCTTCGGCTGAACCAGTACATAATCGGCAGGCAATATAATCTTCCTTTCCCCTGAAACATAAAGGGGCTCATCGCTGATGATATTCCTGCCCTCATCACTTTCCATGCAATAACCGCCGCTGATCCTGTAAAAGCTTTTGTCACCGGAATATGTATATTTATTGGACATATAATATTGATACAGCTCCTCCTGAATAAAGAGCTTTTCGATTCTGTCTGCTTGCCCCCCCTGATTGATAAGCTTTTCAAAAAATGATGAATAGCTTAATCGTTGCCAGCAGAAATTTATCATAGCAGTAGGATCCGATATCTTAATGGTATTCACTGTCATGCTGTCATCATACAGGTTAATATAGGAGATGCTGTCCGGCCTCCATAATACTATTGAATTCATTGGAATAACCATTGTTTTGTCCCAAATCTCAAGCTTAAATGGCTCAAGTCCCATATAAAGCTCACCATAAAGCTGCAGAGCAATAATAATATCCTTGATTTCACGGGTTTTTTTCTCATTGAAAAGGCCGGAACCGCTTATATAGCCGCCCTTTCTGCCAGCTATTGTGTCCAATTGCTCATTGACCAGTTTAAAATCATTATGATAAAGATATATATATGAGCCGTCATTGATAAAGAGAGGATGGCTTTTATCAAGCTTAATGCTGACTTCTTCCGTCTCTATATAATAATTGCCATCCACGAGAACTAACCTGCCGGCAGAAGAAAAGCTTCTTTTTATTTCATCCCAGCCTTTCGGACTTTGCTCACCGGACAAGATGGCAAAAAGCCTGTCACTGGCTAATACAAAGCCTTCACTGTCAAACTCATATATTAGGCTTGATTCCTTCTCTGTGGACTTCTCCTCAGGTTTTAGGATAATTTTTCCAATTATAATAATGATAAGCATCATAATAAGCAAGGACAGGACAGACCAGGCCTTAATCATATTTATTTTATTAGACCGGGCAATCAATCTGCTTCTTATCTTGCTGAAAAACTCACTATTTAGCTTGTCCACCAATCTGCCAAAAATCTTGCCAAACAATCTGCCGCCCCCTGATTCTCTTTTATTTTAAATCCTCAAGCAAATTAGGCTGAAGGAATAAAAATTGTTCCTGACCGTTGCTTCGTATTAGAATATCAGAGCTCAAATTTATTGATGAGCCTTTGCTTAATTTTGCAAAGACATAGCTTACCCCTGTTTCCAATACCCTGTAGCTCTCACTATTCCTGTCAAACAGCTCAATACTCCTGTTGCTTTTGACTGTTATGTATGAAAAGGGCGATATTTCAATAACATTTTCATCCCAGCTTATTTCCGTGGGTTCAAAAAAAATATAGGTATCCTTTCCGTCAAACAGAAAGAAATCCGCAACCCTAACCGTGGCCTGAGTGTTGTCAACATAATATCTGCCATCATCATCAAGGTATATGATGCTATTAATACCTACCTTGTTGGTAAGAGCCAGATTCGGCTGNATTATTGAATATACGCTTGTCAGCATTAAGGCTTCATCCTCTGTAAAATAAAGAGGTGTTTTATCCAGGGCAATTAATTCCTTGTCCTTCTCGATTATGCTTATATCCTCCGACTTTGATATCCTGCTTTTTGCCGGATAAGTCGTTTTGNCGGCTGCAGTATATTGNAATACCTCCTGATCGGTTTGATATATTTCCATCTGATTTATATAAATATAAGGAACAGCAGTCACAAATAAGCCTGCTAGTATAAAATAAAGCCTTTTCTGCAGCTTTGCTTTGATCTTTTTCGACTTTGTTCCGTTGGCAAGGCTGCTTATATGCTCGATCATGCAATAAACGGACGTTACCAAAACACAGACAGAAATCGCTATATATACTGCTATCAGAAAAATACCGCTCTTTGTGCTTCTGATATATAAGCCCAGCATCTTGTCAATATATAGCTCGGCAAATATCATTATCGTACAGATTATGTCAAATGCCAAAACACTCAAATCAGCAAGGAGAATATGTATAAGCATAGTAATGATTGCGCCGTATATTATATGGACTAAAACGAGCTCGCCGGAAAACACCAGATACCATATAAATATCATTCGGAGCAATATAGCTGCCAGTGCAAACTGCTTTACCGTTTTCATGCCTATAAATAATCCATAAACCTTAATCAGTCTGGATTTCCACCTTAAATTGCGAATAAGAGTTAAACTAATCAGCGCAAATGCAATCATAAATACTACAACCATCAGAATATAGGGTCCCAATAAGGACAGGTTGTAGATAATATTATTCTGCATGTGTATCCTCCCTGATCAAAAGCTTGAACACATTATTCTTCATGATATAGAAGGCATTAATGTTCTTCATGCTTACTACATCATTTTCCGATACAATTTCAATATCTCCGTCCAGCTCTCCAACTATAGGCATATAATCAACCATAATAAGAAGATTATACTTCTTGCTGACAATTCTAATTAGCTTGACATTATAGTAGATCTGATATCCGTTCCTGAAGCTGATCACTATAGCCTCTATGCTTTTTTTCNCTGCATTTTGCACTGTCTTAGCCATTATATACCTCTTTTCTGAAGATAGATAAAAATGTGTTTATTTGCGATACTCATGGAGATTTCCTATGTAGGCGAATCTGTTTTCATCCGTTGTATCGTATTTGCCGTCAAGTATTGCCTCCACATCTATCAGTACATCTTCTATAGCTACAAACTTACCGGGTATATTCGTATACTGCTCGGCAACAAACATGGGCTGGGTAAAATAATTGCGCAGCTTTCTTGCCCGATAGAAAATATTGTAGTCCTCGGTCGACAGCTCTTCGATGCCTAAAACTGCTACTATCTCCTCCAGCTCATTATACCTGGACATATAGCGCAGAACCTCCTGAACCAGATGATAATGCCTCTCGCCAATCTTATCCACCGATATAAGCTTGCTGCTGGTCTTAAAGACATTTATGGCAGGATATATACCCTTGGCGGCAACCTTACGATCCAGTACGATTTGCCCATCAAAGTGGGAGGTTATAGCATGCACGGCTGAATCATTCATATCATCTGCTGGAATATAAACTGTCTGGAAGGAGGTTATAGAGCCCTTGTCGGTCGAGTTGATTCGCTCCTCAACAGCTGCTATATCGGATAAAAGCGTTGACGAATAGCCGTTGTCAATCGGCAGCTGTTCCATCTCGGCGGTTATTTCCGCATTTGCCTGCACAAAACGGTACATATTATCGATAAAGAGAAGCACATCCTGCCCCTTCTCGTCACGAAGATATTCCGCCAGAGTCAGGCCACTGTATATTGCCCTTGATCTGTTCATGGAATTTTCGCCCATCTGTCCGAAAACCATAGACATCTTGTCTATCAGATTAGCATCCAACATCTCATCGTAGAGCTCCTTGCCCTCCCTGGAACGCTCACCAATACCTACAAAAACCGAATTTGATTTCAACCCCTTATAAACATTGTTGATCAATTCCTTTATCAATACGGTTTTGCCGACACCTGCGCCACCCAAAAGACCCATTTTAAAGCCCTTTTGCATTGGTGCAAAGAAATCTATCGCCTTGATGCCGGTCCATAGGATATCTCCGTCAATATTAATTTCATTCAGCTTAAGATTGCGCTCATAAACGTTTTTTGTCCTGACCGTTTCAATGGTGTTTCCGTCAATCAGATTGCCGTAGGAATCAAAAACCTTTCCCAGTATCTCGTCTGAATACTGTATGGCAAGTCCGCCCTCTTCTATATTAACATCCAGACCCTTGCGCAGGCCTCTGACATTATCGAAGGGAATGGCCACCGCTATATTGCCGTTTACACGAGCTATCTCAAAGCGGTTTATGCTGCCATTATGCTCAGTGCTGACTATATCGCCCGGCTTTACTTTATTCTGCTCCAGTAAAATCTCTATTCTCATATTGGATATCGATATTATTTTACCGGCCTTCATCATATATCACCCCTTGTATCGATCTTTCTTAACATAGTTTTCGATTACCTTTCTGAATTCCTTCTGGGTCCTTTCCTTTCTGGCCTCCATAAAATCAATCAGTTCTTTTTCCTCTATCTTTTTCAGGGATTCGGAGGTTGAATTCTGTCTCATTATATTCTCCGATGCAAAGCTGTTAACATTTGCTATTTTCACCTCATAGTTGAGATATGTAATAACAAGGTTAATCAAAATGGTATTGGCATCACCCTCAATATAATAGTCTTCCTNATACTTACCCTTACCGCCGGCTACTATATCAAAGGGAAAAATCTTTTTCTTAACCAGTTCGATATTACTTATATTATGGAAATGGTTGTAAATTAAGTTNATTTCGGAATGCTCACGGTTAATTATGCTGCTGGACAGTATTCTCTCCAGCTCTTCATAGCGCTGTATAAAATCCTCTCTGGAAAGCTTTAATATTACACCATCCTTAACATCCCTAATCTTTTTACCTATGAGAATTTTCTTTGCCTCAGGCTCCTTAACAAGCTGCTGGTTAATAAGGAAATTAATACTCCCGCAAAAACCATAGTCACTCCCGAAGTATATATTCAGCGTAGGTTTGCTCTTATCAACCTCCCATAGCCTTTTATCCAGGATAAAATTTCGATTGTTTACAATCATGTCCATAATATCTGTTGCTTCCTTTTCCAGCTGCAGATATTTGTTCGCCTTTTTCATGGCGTTATCAACACGGATTAAGGAATGGAAGTTCATAACCTTGACTATACTTTTTATATTCATAAAAANACACGCTTTCTTTTATATATTTTCCCGATGCCCTTTTAGTCATAATCTANCAGGCCGTCAAATAAGGTGCTCATCTTCTCCAGACTAACAGGACTGAACTTGTATTGGTTCAGGCGGTTTCTTATCTCCCTCCCATTCATCATCTTCGCCGCCAGCTCAGGACTCATCTCGTCAATATTTGCAAGCTCATATACATCACATGTTTCAAGATAAGACAAAANCTCCATTCTGACCTTTGCTCCGATCTTTTTGATCTGTTCCGTCTGTACCGCGCCGCCCAATCTGGATACGGACAGGGTATAGTCAATAGCAGGTCTCATACCCTTTTCAAAGTTCTTGGATGACAAAACTATCTGGCCGTCGGTAATTGATATGATATTGGTAGATATGTAATCGGTAATGTCTCCTCCCTTGGTCTCGGCTATAGGAAGGATTGTGATTGAGCCGCCGTTCTTATGCTGGCATCCCTTTTCCAAAAGTCTGGCATGGGTATAGAACATATCGGAGGGATATGCGTCACGTCCCGGAACCTTTCCTGTCAGTATGCTGATTTCACGATAAACATCAGCGTGCCTCTTCAAATCATCAATTACCACCAGTACGTCCATATTATGATCCAGCATATATTTCTCTGCCACCGCCAATGCCACAAAGGGGGTATTGTGCAGAACNGGAGGACACTCATCATTAAATGCGGCCATAATTATGGTGTATTCCATGGCACCCCGTTTGAGGAGCTCCGTATAAACCTCCTTAACCTCCTTCTTTGTCTTTCCGATCGCAGTGTATATACAGAGAACATCCTTACCCTTTTGGTTAACTATAGTATCCAGGGTAATCTGTGTTTTTCCTGTCTTTTTATCACCAATTATTAGCTGCCTTTGACCCCGGCCTACAGGATAGATCATATCAATGCCGGTAATACCGGTAAGAAGCGGCCGGCAAACACTGCTTCTGTCCATAATAGGAATTGGCTTCGTTTCGATGGCAAGCTTGACAATATTGTCGAATTTCTTCCCTGTAAGCTTGTCCTCTCCAAACATGTCCACGACATGACCTATTGAATCAGGGGAATAGAGTCCACAGAACTCCTCACCAGAGGCAATTACTGCATCACCTGTATATATATCCCCGTTCTTCTTTGTAATAGCTACGGTTACATATCTTTGCCCTATTGCATTAACATATCCTTCCGCCTTATCCTCAATTGTGACTTTTTCATAAAAGCCTACATTATCCAGACCTTCGACCTCTATTATATGATCATTAACATTTGATACCCGACCAAGCTCATATATGTTCTTCCTGTTTTTTATGGCAGTTATCTTTTTCTCTATTAATTCATCAACGTGTTTACTCAATACAATCACCTTAGCCTTTTATATTTTTTAATTCACCAGTTCACTAACCCGAATACCGAAATCGTACAATTTATTTCCCCTGAGTATTTGAAATCCCTCGCAAAGCCCCTGATCCGGCTCTGCCGATATTAATTTTCCTTTAAGACCTTTAAGCTCACAAGCTTGTGCGGTTCTGATCCGAATGCTGTTGTCACTTAGTACCCTTTGAACATGAAGCCATTGATAAAAGTCGATGCAGGAGAATTCCGTACAGCCAGCCAAATGTTCGTCCAGTATATTTTTCTCCTGATCGTTTAGGATTTCCCTGATAACCTCCAGCTGCTCCTCCGGCTGCAGGGATGAAATTTTATACACATTGTCGATATTCAATTTCAATAACAGTGATTCCAAGCTATGATAGCGATTATCATTTTGCGGTTCCTGCAACAGTAACTCTACCTGTGCCTTAATGTCATCTTCTTTATATTGAAAATTTTCTTTTATCTTCCTGTAGTCCGCAAATATCCCATAGTTGCGGTATTCTGCAAATGATGGAACAAATACCTCCGGAATTTCCCTATCACCAATCTGCATTATATCCTTCCGGGANGCCTTTTCCTTCTCGGCATTTAGTTGATTTCTTATTTCATTAAGCTCTGCCGTCTTTTTCTGGATTAGCATATCATAGGCCTGCATTTGCTCCACTGCATTATCCCTGATTCTGTTTCCAGTGTAATAAGCGATAATTCTGATGATTATAAAAGCAAATACAATCATAAGCAGCATGACTATCAGAGCTACTGCAAAAGCGGCATTCATAGCTTATCCTCCATTTCCTGCCAATCTCTTCCTACTGAATCATGTAAGGATTAAAATACAGCAATAAGAATATGAACAAAAACAACAGGAGCAGCAACACGGTCATGACAATTGCTATTATCATTACCGAACGGACAATGTCATTCTTTGTTTCCGGATTTCTACCTACGGCTTCAGCCACCTTCGAACCCAAAATCCCCAATCCAATACCTATTCCAAGAAAAGCCAGTCCAAGCATTAGCCCGATTGCGGACATTGTTGATGATAAAATTGCATCCATATAATTCTCTCCTTATTTGTAAAATTTGAATTATCTAAACCTTTGGATATTTCCACAAATAGCTCGTTTACTCTCCTGTATCTTGCTTTGTCATTACTTAATTCTAATTTGACTCGGTCACTTACTTGCGGGTAGATCTCATTCCGCCTATGTTACAGGTATAGGCTCAGGGCCTATACCTGACGGTATTGTTTCAGTACCTGTTCCGCCTATACATTGATTGCAGCGCTATCCCAGAGGGCGTGGTTACATTTACGTCATCCGTACCAGTTCCGCCTCCTGTGCCGCTGTCTGTACCTCCACCTGTACCACTACCAGTATCCGTTCCAGCTCCTCCGGTACCTGAGCCGCTGCCATACTGCATGCTGGCCTTTATTACGAACACATCAGGCAGGGTAATTGGCTGACCATTATAGCTGGCATTATCAAATCTCAGTCTTAGTTCCTTGTCTGTGGGTATACCATAGAAGGAATAATTCCAGCCATTATCGGATGTAGCACTGGCAATATCTATTTCAACCACGGATTCATAGGTTGAGTCGGTTGAGAACAGTACCAGGCAGGTTCCATAATCAAGCACATAATATTTGTCAAGCATCAGATTTATATCCAGTCTCTGATCCGCAGGTGAATAGGCTAACCGACAGCGTGGTATATATGGAGTCTGTTCTGACATTTACCGCATCCACAATAACATCATTCTGATCTCCAAAGCTTCTGTAACCTATCTTCAATACGTATAGGGTGTCGGGTGTCAAGTCGTATATATCAATGTAATTTCCGGTAGGATCAAGAATCACTCTTATTTCGTCAGCGACAGGATCTATTGAGTTTACCGGCCTCAGACTTACGAAGGCTTCACCAAATAAACCTTCAGGGTCGAATATACTGTAATTTACGGTTATACGGTTGGCATATGTAGCAATTCCACGCAAACTAATATACTTGAACAAAGGCTTCCTTATCAAATCCAGCAAATCAGTTGTAGCACCATCGCCACCTTCACCACCCGCTCCACCGTTACCGCCTTTACCGCCGGCTCCTCCGGCTCCACCGGGTCCTCCATGGCCGCCATGGCCTCCATGGCCACCGGCTCCGCCCATACCACCTTGGCCTCCGACACCGCCGTCGCCGCCTCTGCCGCCGTCACCGCCGGCTCCTCCGTCACCACCGGCTCCTCCGGCTCCGCCTCTGCCACCGGTTCCTCCGGTTCCGCCGTCACCGCCATCACCGCCGGAACCGCCACGGATAACCAGGTGGATAACATCCTCCGTTTCCTCTTTTATCTCTGTGGTGGAAGCAAGATATTTTCCTATAAAATCCGAATATTCATTGGTGCTGCCGCTAATCGCCTTCAGGTTCATATTATTGTCGCCAAAATATAGCATCTCCCTGGCAACATCAAATTCCAGAACCTGGCCCAACAGTGCTACCGGAGCGATTGTTTTAGTATTAAGCTTGTGATTTTGCATCAGGGCATTTCCTATTTTATCTATAATGATATACAGATAATAATTGGTGCTTATGCTTCCGTCCGACGACCTTATTTTTTCGCCGGTTATCAGGTACTTACGATCTCCCAGCTTAAAAAAGCTGTCGGTATTTAAATCATAAAGCTCCATAATCTCATCCAGCTGTGCGACGCTGCCGTCCTCAAAGACCTGATAGCCTCCGCCGAATGTCCGCAACAGCCCTCTCGTAGGATTATATACCACCGCCTGCTTGCCCAGGCAGTATTCACTCCTGTCAGCTAGTCTCAGATAATAATTGCCGTTCCATTTCAGCTTTATTTGTCCATCAGAAGGCAGTATTATGCTTCGATTGTTATCATCATGTACAATGCTGTTAGCTGCCAATGCATAGGACTTTGGTTGACTCTTGGCCTGCTTAATAACCATTATCAATATTAGGCCTATTATCATAACCGATAAGATACCAAAGATGTAAAAGGTTATTAAGCTCCTTTTATCCAGTTTACGCATTAATACTCCTCCCACTAAAAGTTTTTGAACAAGGTAAGAACCCTTTCGTCGGCAATATTCATAACGTTGTCATAAAATCTTATCTGAATCTGATATATACCGTTGCTTGCAAACTTATGGCTTAATTCATAGAGCATTCTGTCGCCTGCTTCTCTTGGTACAAAGGGTTCGTTATATGTTACACTGGCACCCTGTTCATTAATTACCACATAGCTGACCCGCTCAATCTTATTGAGATTAACCGAGTTGGTGAAGTATACGCCAGCCGTCTGGCCGTCTATCATGGCAATCTGAACATCACCTATGTTGTAGCCCTTATCTCCCAAGGGATAACCAACTGTGCTGAACTTCAGATACTCATCGTTTAAGTCGCTATAGTCTATCTCATTAATCGGCAGCAATGAATTGCCATTTGCATCACGGCCTGTGTTTTTGGTATCATACACAGTATAGATTTGCAATATTGCTCTTTCCCCTTCTGAAACATCAACCTCTATTGCCGGTAATGTTGCAGATATTGAAAATTTCATATCCTGATACTCCACAGGGGTAATATCCTGTCCGATGCCATTCAAAATCTTAATTCTGTATCTGCCATTTA